>Ga0066639_10000527_pt1 | contig 33441 bp, 40 predicted proteins | sample CryGeyCG2114_010_2_FD_59504 | JGI IMG/M metagenome (GOLD analysis project Ga0066639, IMG submission 59504) | Groundwater microbial communities from aquifer - Crystal Geyser CG10_big_fil_rev_8/21/14_0.10 | ecosystem: Environmental > Aquatic > Deep subsurface > Groundwater | place: USA: Utah...
AATTGCCAGCTTGCTTTAACCCGGCAGAAATAGTTTTAGAAATATCTTCAAGCGGGGCAAATCCAGAAACGCAAAGCGTCGGTGGAATTTTTATCACCGTACCATCAGGCCCGCGGTATGTACTGGATAAACTGTCTTTGCCGCTGACTATCGGCATCTGCCAAGTAGTGGTAATGTCGTAACAAGCATCAACCGCCCGGTCAAGTTTGCCAAGTTCTTCGGCGTCCGGAAATGGCCAAATGAAATTATCCAGTAATGCTATATTTTTAGGGTCTACGCCCGAAGCCACTAAATTTCTCACACACTCATCAAACGCTGAAGCTGCGCCCCAGTAAGGATTAATTTTATTGTAAATTGGATTCATGCCATGGGCGGTAGCCAAACCTTGGCCTGATCCAAGCACTGGCTCAATAATAGCGGCGTCATTGGGCGCATCTTTATTCGTGCCAGAATAAGGCTTCAAAACGCTTGTGCCTTGCACTTCATGGTCATACAGCCTCACAATCGGTTCTTTGGAGCAAACATTCCAATGGCATAAAATTTGTTTCAACGTTTCATTATAATCTTTAGGTTCAAGCAGTTCCGGTTCAACTAATTTTGGCTCGTGCCACTCGCCGCTCATCACGCGCTGGGGCAAGCCACCATGCAAAAATTCCATTTCCAGCTTTCCGACTATTTCACCATTATAGTTAAGCGTTAATTTTTTATCATCAGTAAATTCACCAATTTCGGTGGCTTCAACATTAAAATCCTTAAATACTTTTTTGATTTGAGCCACATCTTTAGCATCCACTGCCATTACCATTCGCTCTTGTGATTCTGATAACCAAATCTCCCACGGCGCTAAGCCATGGTACTTAAGCGGAATTTTATCTAAATCCACTCGCGCGCCGGTATCTTCGCCCATCTCGCCAATGCCACTGCTAAATCCGCCAGCCCCAAGGTCAGTGATCGCCCGTATTAACCCTTTATCGCGCGCGGCTAAAATCGCGTCAAACATGCGCTTCTCCTCAATCGCATTACCAATTTGCACGGCAGATGAACTTATCGATTCAGTTTCGGCCGTCATTTCCCCGGAAGAAAAAGTCGCACCATGAATGCCGTCACGGCCGGTTTTCCCGCCAACGGTAATAATTTTATCGCCCGGCTTAGCCCTTCCTTTCCGGGCAAATTTTTCAGGCATTATTCCAAAAGCCCCGACAATCACGGAGGGCTTGGCCACAAAATCAGGATGAAAATGTAATGATCCGTTGTTGGTCGGAATACCCATGCGATTGCCGTAATCTTTTACACCGCGCACCACTTCCGAACCTAGCCGCTGCGGATGAATGCACCCAACGGGAACGTCAGCTTGATCTGTATCAAACGGTGCGAAACAAAAAATATCTGTGCTGATTATTGTCTTTGCGCCTTGCCCGGTGCCAACCACGTCGCGAAACACTCCACCAGACCCGGTCATCGCTCCGCCATACGGCTCAATCGCTGACGGTGAATTGTGCGTTTCCACCTTACCGCAAACTGCCAGGCCGTTAAAAAATTTAATCACCCCTGAATTATCCTCAAAGACCGAAATCACATTAGGCGAATTAATTTCTTGAGTTGCTTTTTTTATGCGAGTCATTAAAGGTTCTTTTTCTCGGCCATTAATCACTAGCTTGGCTTTAAATGTCTTATGCCCGCAATGCTCAGACCAAGTTTGGGCTAACATTTCTAGTTCCACGTCGGTCGGATCTCTATCCAGTTTCCGAAAATACTCTTGGATAACTTTCATCTCCTCTAAATTCAACCATAAACGATTATCACTCAAGGCGATAAGCTCTGAATCATTCATACTTCGCAAAGTAATTATTTCAGTTGGTTTTGGCTCACTATCAATCAACAACGTTTCTTCTGGCTTATCTAGCACCCGCTGAATTATTTTATTCATCAATAGCTTTTCGGTAATCAAACTTAAATCCGCATGCGAAATATTGCCCTGGAATAAAAACCGCTTGCCGGTACCCGCCATAGATAAACCTTTAATCCCTAAATCAGCTACAGCCCTCATAACCGATTCAATTTCAGTATCCATAATGCCTGGCTTTAAGGCAATCTCAACTGTTTTATAATTTTCTTCGTCGCGAACCACACGTTGATCCAAGGCAGCGTCTTGCCAAATTGGTTCGTGTAGTAATCGATCCTTAATGTCGTGTAATTTTTCATCCGCGTCTAGCCCTTCCAATTTGTACACTTTTACCACCCGCACCACCTCAAGACCGGTAATACCAAAATGGGCGGCCGCCTGCTTCAGCGCCTCGCCCTCTGCGTCTAAAAAATTTGATTTGGTTGCAACTTCAACTCGATGCACCATAACTATTCAAATAAAACGTCTTTATTACCTTCCGCCACGCTACCGATTCTATAAGTTTTCATTTTATGTTTTGTAAATACTTCATTAATAGTATTTTCATTTTCAGAATCGCAAGCTATAACAATTCCAATGCCCATATTAAATGTCTTATACATTTCAACATCCTCAATCTCACCTGCATTTTGAATCAGCTTAAAAATCGGTAAAATTTCCCAGCTGTTAAGCTTTATTTTAGCTTGGCAACTTTGTGGCAAAATCCTAATAATATTATTTTTAAATCCGCCGCCGGTTAAATGCGCGATGCCATGAATTATTCTTTGAGGAAATAATTCCTTGAGCGGTTTTAAATAGTTTGTGTGTGGCGCTAATAGCACATCGCCAAGCACTCCGCCAATTTCAGAAATTTCGTCTGTTACTTTATAACCTTGAACATCAAACAATGCTTTACGTGCGAGCGAAAAACCGTTGGTGTGCAAGCCGTTTGATTCAACTCCAATTAATACGTCCCCGGGGATAACCGAATCTCCTGTAATCACATTATCTAAATCCACTACTCCGCGTACAGTGCCGACTAAATCCAACTCACCTTCGCGATATACACCTGGTAACTCAGCCGTTTCGCCAAAATGTAAAATCATCCCCGCCTCTTCACAACCCTGGGCCACTCCTTTAATCACATCAATTACCATCCGCTTATCAAACTTGCTAAAAGCTAGGTAATCTCCAAACACAAGCGGAATTGCGCCTTGTACCAAAATATCATTACAGCTGTGCCCCAACATATCAAGACCAATCGTGTCATAACGGTCCATCGCCACGGCGACAGAAATTTTTGTACCGACGCTATCTACGCTTTCAACATCTGCGTAATTACTAAAGCCAAGTTTGGCCGCGGCTTTTTTTGTGTCAAAAATTGAACCAAAGGTGCCAAGCCCTGCGACCACGCAATCGGCAAACGGTGATTTGGCGTTGCTTGCGGCAATAATTTTGGCAAATTCGTCTTTGGCTTCTTCGTAAACATCCACGTCTACCCCAGCCGCCGCATAGGTTAATTTCTTTTTTCCACTCATATTAATGTTTAAATGCTCTTTGGCCAGTAAAAATCATACTGCTCATTTAGTGCTGGGCACGGGCCCGTAATGCGAAATGTAAAAAATAATCAGACAAAACCTGTTCGCTATTGGCATAATACGCGCTTCCCGAACTAATATCACCAACTAATTCTCGCATCCGGACAAGTTCTTTTAATCGTCCGTGCCAACGCTTATCTGCCAAGGTTAAATCAATTAACTCAAACAAGCGTGCAGAAGCCTTAGCAAAATGCTCGTCGTCTCTCCCTCGCCACTGCAAAACGCGCTGGAATTCACTGCCGATATTCCCCAGCTGTTCACTTAACGGCATGTGGTGCCAACGGCTGCTGGCTAAAGATTTATGGACTGGCATAATTAATTAGTCAATAAAGCGTTAACAACCGCTATAATCTTTTTCTGAACCTCGGCATCTTGAACACCAGTCGACCGATTACCTTGCGACGGCCTTATATTAATGAGGGAAGTGAATTCTATCCAATCACTCGTTGTACGGTCAGGATATAGGTTTATGCCCCACACATCCGTTTGGGCTGATCCATTTTCTAAAAGAAGTGCTTCTGCATCTGCGTGCAATTCTCCGCCCACCGCCATTACTTTCCTATTTATGTCTACAACGGCTTTGACCATATCACCAAATTGATCGTCAGCTAATCGGACGATCTCTTTTCGGCTAATAAACTGATTAACTAATTTTATCTCCATGCTGGTATAATAACATGACGAAACTTAATGTTTAAATGCTCTTTGGCCAGTAAAAATCATGCTCATGCCCCGCTCATTGGCCGCCGCAATTACTTCTTCGTCTTTTATCGAGCCACCTGGTTGAATAATACAGGTAATCCCCGCTTTGGCCAATTCATCAATGCTATCACGAAATGGAAAAAAAGCATCTGAAGCAACTACGCAGCCGTCTACTTTAGCGCCAGCTTTTTTAACGGCCATCTCAACGGCGTCAACGCGAGACATTTGCCCGGCACCGACCCCAACCGTAACATCTCCTTTAACTAAAACAATGGCATTTGACTTTACGTGCTTAGCTACTTTCCAAGCAAATATTGCCTGTTTCAATTCTTTCTTGTTTGGCTGTTTTTGACTCACTACCTTAAGCGTATCTTTATTGATTTGTGCGCGATCAATATCTTGCTCTAAAATCCCGCCGACCACTTTACGGTAGTCCTTCAAGGTTTTAACTTTCTCAATTTTGCCTAATTTAATTAAACGGATATTTTTTTTCTGTTTTAATGTTTCCAAAGCGCTCGGTTCAAAATCTGGCGCTAAAACAACTTCCATAAATACATCGTTAATCATTTCGGCAATTTCTTTGGTGCAAGGACGGTTCATTACCGCGATGCCTCCAAAGGCGGATTTAGAGTCGGCTTGAAACGCTTTGCGGTACGCTTCATTGATGTTTTTGGCAATCGCGCATCCGGCCGGATTAGTGTGTTTAATGACTGCCGCTGCCGGTTCGTCAAATTCTTTAATCAAGTTTAAAGCGCCGTCGGCATCCACAATGTTGTTATAAGACAATTGCTTGCCGTGTAAAATTTCCGCTTTGGCAATTGAAGTTTCGAGCACCGCAGGGTCTTTAAAAAACGCTGCTTTTTGGTGAGGGTTTTCACCGTACCGAAGGTTATAAAGTTTTTTGAAATTTAATGTAAGATCATCTGAATTCCCAAAATATTTAGCAATCGCCGTGTCATATTCAGCCGTAGTTTGAAAAACTTTTGTCATTAAAATGCGTTTTGTCTCTTGGCTCACCCCTCCATTCTTTAATTGCTCAAGAATTTGGTCATAATCATCAGGATCTGTGACGACCACAACATGCTTATGGTTTTTTGCCGCCGAGCGCAGCATTGTCGGCCCGCCGATGTCTATATTTTCTATTGCATCTTCCTCTAAAACCTCGGGCTTACTCACCACTTCTTGAAAGGGATATAAATTCACCACCACCATGTCGATTGGTTCAATCTTTTGTTCTTTCAAAGTTTGCATATGCTCAGACACATCACGGTCTGCCAAAAGTCCGGCGTGCACATTGGGATGCAAAGTTTTAACCCGTCCATCCATAATTTCCGGAAAATTTGTCACTTCACTAATGGATACAGCATTTACCCCGGCCTCTTGCAATGCTTTTAATGTTCCACCTGTAGAAATTACTTCCCATCCTAAAGCAACCAATCCTTTGGCAAAATCTTCAATTCCCGTTTTATCAAATACGCTAATTAAAACTTTAGGCATAGGTTATTAGTCATCCCGAGCGGAGTCGAGGGATCTCAGCGAGTACTCACCGGTGAGATTTCTCCACTGCGCCACGCCAAACGCGGCTTCGGTCGAAATGACATATATTTATATAATTAAACTTTTATTTTATCTTCAGCAAACATTTTTAACCCTGCTAAAATTACTTCCTGCTCTTTGGCTTGTACCTTTGCCTTGAGTGACTCAACCGTTTCATCTTTAGCTACGGCAACCTTTTGTTGTAAAATAATTGGACCGGTGTCGACTCCTTCATCAATAAAATGCAAGGTGCAGCCGGTTTCAGTTTCGCCTGCCGATAACACTGCTTGATGCACATCCAAATCCATGCCAGGGTATTTTGGTAATAACGACGGATGAATGTTCATGATCCTGTTTTTATAGGCTCTGACAAACGGCTCGCTCAATAGTCGCATATAGCCAATCAGTAAAATTAAATCAATTTCATGCGCTTGGCAAATAGCTAGGCATTCCCTGTCAAACTCTTCGCGAGATTTACCTTTCGGATCAACAAAAACTGTTTTATACCCGGCTTCACGTGCTCGCGTCAACGCATACGCATTCTTTTTATCAGACAATACAAATTTTAAATCAACGAAATCCAATTCCCCAAGTCTAATAGAATCTATCACACCTTGCAAATCAGTGCCTTTGGTTGAAGCAAAAACAGCTAAGTTTATTTTTTTACCCATATTATCCCCTGATCTCCTTCATTATGTTAATGCGCTTATCAATTAATTTTTTAGTGCCGATATCTTGCCGGTGAAAAACCGGTCCCGTAATTTTCTTAATTTCGGATTCAACAATTTTTTCCGCTTCGCTAACCGTATTGGCGGTGGCGACAACGCCAATCGCCCGTGAACCGGTAAGGTATAAGCCATCTTCACGCGCGTCAACCGCCGCGTAAAACAATTTCACTTTTGACTGATCAACTTCACTAACGTCAATCTTTTCATTTTTAACTGGATTATCGGGATAGCCTTTTGGAACAATATACTTACACACCGTGGCTTCAGCCTTAAAATTAATATCAGACTTATCTAAGCTGCCATTTATTATATCTTGGCACAATTTTACGAAATCACCCTCAATCAAGCTCAAAGCGTTCATCGCTTCTGGATCGCCCAGCCGAGCGTTGTACTCAATTAGACGCAAGCCATCCTTAACCGCAATGTAGTTGCCATATAAAATCCCCTTATAGGCCTCGCCCAATTTCTTTTTTAAAGCCGACACCACTTGTCCATTTATCTTTTGCGCCTGCAAAATATCATCGTCGCTTAAAAAAGGAAGATTATTTGGATAAGAATAAGATCCCATACCGCCGGTATTGGGACCTTTGTCGCCGTCAAAAGCTCGTTTATGGTCTTGCACCGGTGGCATATGCAATAAATTCTCCCCGTCTGAAAAACTCATCAAGCTAAACTCTTGACCGACTAATTTTTCTTCCACCACAACTTTGCCTTCGCTATCAATAACATTTTTAACGATTTTTAAACCCTCTTCTAAAGTATCAAAATGATCGCCTTGCACTTTTACTCCCTTACCGCCGGTTAAACCGTCTGGCTTAATCACAAAACCTGAAGCAGCGTTGTCTTTAACCCAAGCTTCAACTTCGCTGAATTCTGTAAATTCTTTATATTTAGGATTAGCCTCAATTTCAAATTCAGAAAGTAAGTCGCGGGTAAATGACTTACTGCTCTCTATTTGGGCTAAAGCTTGCGTTGGACCGACGGCTGGAATACCACTTTCAGCTAAAGCTTCCACAACGCCGACACTCAATGGAAGCTCTGGACCGATAACAGCAAAATCAACTTGGTGTTGCTTGGCAAAATCTGTTACCGCCAAAACGTCATCCATTTGACCTAATTTTAAATCAGTTGTTAATTCCACCAAGCCAGGGTTGTGGTTGGACGCAAAACATACTAACTCGACTTCAGTTTGACTTGATTTTAATAGCCAAGCGATGGCGTGTTCCCGCGCGCCACTGCCAACAACCAACACCTTGGTCATATCAATTGAGCTCCTTCCCCCTCCAAGTTTGCTTTTTGAGCTTTACGCTGCCGTTCAATTTCTAATAATACTTCTTCGGTTACGCCTTCGGTTGGGTAATCACCGTTAAAATAAGCCGCATGCGGACGCTTAAACTTTAAGTCACCGCGCCTGGTCACCGCCTCAATTAAATCATCAAGGTCTTGGTAAATTAATTCATCCGCGCCCAGGCTCTGCCTTATTTCATCAATGCTTTTATTGTAGGCAATATATTCTTCCCTGGTGGGCAAGTCTATGCCGTATAAATCAGGATAGCGTAGCGGCGGCGCGGTAGAAGCAAAATAAACTTTTTTTGCGCCGTGCTTTCTCATCAGTTGAATAATATGGCGTGACACCGTCCCCCTGACGATACTATCGTCAACCACCAATACATTTTTATCTTTAACTTCAAAGTCAATCACTGACAATTTATATTTATTGGCTTTTTGTCTAATCTTTTGTCCCGGCATAATAAAGGTTCTCCCAACCATTTGATTTTTGACTATGCCTTCAGTGTATCGTACGCCAAGCTCATGAGCGCAAGCGAGTCCGGCGGTGGTGGCGCATTGCGGCGCGGGAATTACCACATCAATTTCTAAGTTCGGGTAATCACGTTTAATTTTAGCGGCTAAATTTTGTCCCATTCTAAGCCGTGAGCGATAAACACTAACACCATTTAATAAGGCATCAACCCGAGCAAAATAAACATATTCAAATATGCAGGGCCGAAATTCCTTTTGATCAATAATTTTTGAAAAAACTTTGCCCTGCAGGTCAACAAAAACTACTTCGCCGTGCTCAACATCTCTTTGAAATTTATAATTTAAGATTTCAAACATAGTATTTTCCGATGCAAAAATATGCTCCGGCTGAAAAGTGCTTTCTCGCACGCCCCAAACTAGCGGCCGGATACCATGCGGATCACGAAAAGCGATAATTCCCTTACCGGCGATTGCCGCTACTACCGAATATCCTCCGCGAGCGCGCTCATACACATATTGCACCGCCTTGCAAACACCCTCAAAAAAATCTCCGCCATTATTTCTTTCTAAGCCCACGGCAAATAAATTCAGTAAAACTTCACCGTCATTATCAGTGTTAACATGACGATAATCTTTATCACTTAACTCTTTTTTTAATTTATCTGAATTGTAAATGGTGCCGTTAAAAGTCAAAGCTATGCCGTAGGGCGAGTAGGTCGTAAACGGCTGGATTTCTTCGTTGGTGACACTGCCCATAGTAGCATAACGAACCTGACCGATGCCAAAACTACCTTTCAGGCGGTCAATATTTTCTTGGCGAAAAACTTCTCGGACTAACCCCAAACCTTTTTTTAAATGAAAACGCTTATCAAAAGTTACGATACCGGCGCTATCTTGGCCACGATTTTGCATTGCCACAAGGCTTTCATAAATCTCGGCCACGGCCCCGTTGTTAGTTTTAACACCAACTATGCCGCACATATTTATAGCTTATCAACCAATTTAGCTGCAAGGCCGATATAATTGGCTGGAGTCAATTTCAATAATCTTTGCTTTTCGGCCTTAGGGATATCTAAACTCTTAACTAACGCCAAATACAATGCTTTGGTAAGCTGGCGGCCCCTGGTTTTTTTCTTTATCTGTTCATAAGCGTCAATATGGCCATACTTTTTCATCACTGTTTGAACGACCTCCCCTAAAACTTCATAATGGTTTTCTAATTCCTCTTTACAGGCGCGGCGGTCAATATCTAATTTATGTAGTCCCTTTAAAGTGTTTTTACAAGCCAACAGTGAATAGCCAACGCCAATACCTTGATTTCTCAAAGTTGTGCTGTCTGATAAATCCCGTTGCAAGCGAGAAACCGGCAACTTTACGGCCATGCCCAATAAAATTGAATTGGCCAGCGCGGCATTACCTTCGCTATTTTCAAAATCAATCGGATTAACCTTATGCGGCATAGTGGAAGAACCGACTTCTGAGGTTTTCTTTTTTAACTTAAAAATGCCGCGGCTAATGTAAAACCAAATATCCTGATCTAAATCTCTCAATATGGTATTGGCTAAACTTATTGCCTGATACATTCTCGCCGCATTATCGTGAGGTTCAATTTGGGTAGTCAGTGGATTAAACTTTAAGCCCAAAGACTCGACAAACTTTTGACTAAACTTTAACCAATCTACCTTAGGATAGGCAGCCATATGCGCATTCCAATTGCCAGTTGCGCCGGCAAATTTTCCGCTCAATTTTATTGACTCAATATTAGCAACTGCATCGTTTAGGCGCAAAACAAAAACAGCCAGCTCCTTACCGACCGTAGTTGGGCTTGCTGGCTGCCCATGAGTTAACGACAGCAGTGAAATATTTTTAAAACTGTTGGCCAAAGATTTAATATGGCTGTTTACTTTTTTTACAGACTTTAAATATTCCACCACTCCATCTTGTAACATTTTAGAATATGCCAAATTATTGACATCTTCGGAGGTCAAGCCAAAATGCACAAAAGTTGCGCCTGATTTAAACTCCGCCCGGTTTAAATTCTCTTTCAGATAATATTCAATCGCCTTGACGTCATGATTAGTTCGCTTCTCGATTTGTTTAACTTTTTTAGCGTGAGTTTGATTAAAATTTAAATACAGCTGGCGCAGTTTTTTAATTTGAGTAACTGAAAAAGGAGCCACTTCCGGGACTCCAGCTTCTTGCCCTAAGGCAATTAAATATTCAATTTCCACCATGACGCGGTAGCGCATTAATCCAGCTTCGCTAAAAATCGGTGAAAGCTCCTTCACCGCTTGCGCGTATCGGCCGTCGAGTGGAGAAATGGCCCCAAGCATGGCTTAAGGTCTAAAATTTATCTTTAATTGATTTAATGCGGTCTTTTACTTTTTGTTTTACATTTTTATCAGATACTCCAAAGATTCTAGCCGCTGATCCGGCGACATTATTCGGGTCTAACACAGTTAGGACTGGCGTTTCAGAAGGCATTTGCATAGTAGAGTGTATATTAACCAATAAATCACTTTTATCTTTAAAAGGCGGACAAGCCAGTACAGGATGCACTGAATTTGCCGCCACTACGCCCGAAAGTGCGTTGGAACGGCCGGCGACAGTTACGAAAACAATGTCATCCTCTTGATTAGTTTGGTTGATTAAATCTAAAACTTTTTCCGGCACCTTGTGGGCCGAACCCACTACTTGCTCGGCGGGAATATCCCATTCTTTGAGTGCCGCTTCAATTGTGTCGCACCACGGGCGGTCTGAATCGCTGCCCATTAAAATAATTACTTTCATAGGAGTGTCTATTGTACTAAAAAACCACTCTTTTGTAAATTATTAAAAATTCGCTCCACAACTGGCTCGGTATTTAACGGAAATTTTTCTCCGGTAATCATTTCATATAATTGGATATAACGTGAGGACAACTCAATCACCAACTCATCTGGCGCTTTGGGCAGATTTTTATCTTTATATGGATCACAATTATCAGCGTACCATAACCGTAAAAATTCCTTATCAATATTTTCTGGTTCTTCGCCTTGAGCAATTCTATCTTCATAGCTTCCGGCCAACCAATATCGGGAAGAGTCGGGCGTGTTAATTTCATCAATTAGCAATATCGTGCCGTCTGGTAATTTACCGAACTCATACTTAGTGTCAACTAAAATTAAACCGTGATTCTTGGCAATTTTTTGAGCATAAGTGAAAACTTCAATTGCCTTACTTGAAACATAATCCCACTGTTCTTGAGTCATCATTTTTTCATTAATGATATCGTCAACCGTAATATTGCGATCATGTTCTTCAAATTTGGTGCTCGGCGTTATAATGGTTTTAGGCAAGGCGGCGTTTTTCTTGAGGCCATCAGGTAAAGTAATGCCGCCAAATTCTCTTTGCCCGGCTTCATAATTTTTCCAAATTGATGTACTGGTAGTGCCGGTTAAAAAACTACGCGACACAAATTCAACCGGAAAAACTTCAGTTTTTTGGCCAACCACAACATTTGGGTCCGGGACTGATTGGATAAAATTTGGCACAATGTGTTTGGTTTTTTCAAACCACCAAGCACTAACTAAATTCAAGACTTGGCCTTTAAATGGAATACTCGCCAACACGCGGTCAAAAGCGCTTTGTCTATCTGTCGTAATTAAAATTACACGATCATCGGTAAAATATGAATCATGAACTTTGCCAATTTTTTTTTCGCCTAGTTCAAAAAAATTTGTCTCGGTTAAAACATTACTAATATTTTGGGCGATAATGTCTTTATTCATAATTTTAGATAATAATTGTTTCTTCTCGTTCCGGTCCGACGGAAACTAATTCTGGGCGGATACCTAAATCTTTGGATATAAAATCAATATACCGCCTCATCTCTACCGGCAATTTCGAGTATTCTGTTGCTTCTTTGTAATTGCCTTTCCAGCCTTTAAATTTTTTATACACTGGTTTGCATTGGCTATAAATTGAAAAATCAGCTGGCATTTCTTTAATTAACTTCTTGCCATAACGATAAGCCACGCAAACCTTTACTTCTTTAAAATCATCCAAGACATCAACCTTGGTTAAAGCAAAAGAATTCATACCATTGACTCTTACGGCTTGGCGAAGTTGAACCAAATCAAGCCAACCGACGCGACGAGGTCGCCCGGTCGTTGCGCCGTATTCTTTACCAATCTCACGAATCAAATCTCCAGTCTCATTAACTAGTTCACTTGGCAAAGGACCGCCGCCAACACGCGATAAGTAGGCTTTAACCACTCCAATCACATGGTCAATCCTGCCCGGTCCAACCCCAACGCCCGTACAGACAGCCCCAACTGTCGTATTGGATGAAGTGGTATAAGGATACACTCCATGATCAATATCTAATTGTGAACCTTGCGCGCCTTCAAATAAAACTTTCTTGCCTTGATCCAAGGCTTTGTTAAGTTCTAATGAACCATCCACCACATATTTTTTCATCCTTTTGGCATACGCCAAATAATCTCGGTAGATTTTACTGTAATTCAGCTTAACATGAGAGCCGTAGACTCGGTTAAGTTGGCGAGACTTTAGTTTAGACAATAAGCTAAAACGATCCTTAAATATTTTGGGGTGGACAAAATCAATCACCCGAATACCAATGCGCTCATATTTATCTGCGTAAGTTGGCGATATACCTCGCTTAGTCGACAAGGCGGCCAGGGCTTTTTTGGCCTTAAAATCATCGCTTAGCCCGTCAAGAGACACATGAAATGGAAAAATAACATGAGCCCGGCCATCAACCATTAAATTAACTTTGCGGCCAACTTTTTTCATGCCGTCAATTTCTTTAAATAACACGCGCGGATCAATCACTACGCCGTTACCAATAACAATTTTATTGTGTGGGTGAAATACGCCGGAGGGCAATAAATGCAATTTAAAAATATTTCCCCCAATCACAATAGTGTGGCCGGCGTTATTGCCGCCTTGAAACCTCACAACATAGTCAGTCTTGGCGGCGTACACATCGGTTACCTTGCCCTTTCCCTCATCCCCCCATTGGGCACCTAAAATAACAACTGACTGCCAATCTTTTTTAATCATAGTCTAAGCTCACAACTTATAACGGTATTTTCTAATAATTTCGCCACGGTAATTGGCCCGACTCCGCCCGGAACTGGAGTAATTAAACTCGCTTTATCTTTCACTCCTGCAAAATCAACATCGCCGTACATTTTGCCATCCACAAACGTCACGCCAGCATCAATAATCATAGCACCTTCTGATACCATATCGGAAGTCACCACGTCCTTTTTTCCTACTCCAGTGATAATAATATCGGCGGCTAAAGTAAAGTCAGCTAAGTTTTTGGTTGACCGGCCGTGAACCGAAAACGCCACTTTCTCGTTCAACAACATACCGGCAAGCGGTTTACCAATTAAATCGCCCCGGCCGACTAAACAAATATTTTTTCCGTCTAGTGATACCTGATGATATTTCAAAATATGCATAATCGCGCCCGGCGTTGGCGGTACGAACGGACTTTTCCCCATAAGCACTTTGCCCAGCGCAGGATACGACAGACAATCTACGTCAATGTCTAAATTTATATGGTTTACAATCTCACGCGTATCGTTCCAAAGCCCTTCGGGCACGGGCAATTGAATGATCATACCGCTTAAATTTTTTTCCGCTTGAATTTTTTCAACTTCAGCAATAAGTTCATCCTTGCTTACAGACGCCGGAAACTCAAAGCGAAAAAAATCAATTCCAATATCTTTAGCGGATTCTTGCTTTTTTGTCACATACGTATGCGATGGCTTATCATCACCAACCAAAACAACCGCCAATGCCGGTTGTTTGTTTTGGGCTTTGAGCTTTTGGACCCTGCCTTTTAAATCTTCCAAAATGTCTTGCGCTATTGCTTTGCCGTCTACAATAGTGACCATTGAATATGAATTTATAACAAAAATATAATACCACAGACTCCCCGGCCTCGCAAACTTGCGAAATGCTAATATATCAGTAGAATAATTACAGGCTACTGCGCCGAGGAGGACACATGGTTAAAAAGACGATCCGTCCGCTGTGCGCGGGCGGGCTAGGCCACGATGTGCCACAATATCTATGTTGTGGCTGCGGCAAGTCCCTGTGTGGACAATGCCATGAAGACCAAATCAGCCAAGAAGGTGGCAAAATTCTCCGGCACAAAGTCTGTGATAGAGCCATAGCGCCCGACACACCAGTCGGGCTAAAAGTGACTATATGAGACTTTTGGCGTGGTTGAAAAACGCCGCTCATCTCACGTTGCAGATAGTCGCTGGCATTGCGTTAGCAATAATATTTTTTATGCTTCTTTGCAGTGCCATCAATGAGCCGCGAGACAACAACCCCAAGGAGGTGACACATGGCCCTTGACAGCTTCGTGCGAGAAGGGCTTTTCCCATTCACGTCCCAATTAAGCTACCCAACAATCTCCTTATAAATATTATCATACAGCGTAGTATGATAATATTTAACTTCAGCGTTTTCTACGTTATCGCCCTGACGATTTAGATGCTTCTAATAAATTAAAAAGTAAAAACTGAGTCGGATATCTTTTCTTAAGCCAGTCAAAACTCCAAAGGTCGCCTAAAAGTTTTGACCTTTCGCTCTCGCTTAATATTTGCGGTTTGACGCGTGGCATAGTTATTACAAAATATTATTTAAATGCATCTCCATAAATGAGTGCGGCAGGATACTACCATGCTACGTAATATGATAGTCGATGTTGTGCCAATGGAATTCAAGAAAAAATATCATATACTGCCAAGCATTAAAAAACATAAAAAATGACATGCCGGCTGGGGCGCGTCCATTTAGCTTAACACCGAACGATATGCTCTTATTTAACTCCGGAGTATGGCCGGTAAACTTAAGCTTAAGGCGAGTAAAATTGAAAAAGATAAAATTGAAAAAACTATCACAATGACATTGCTTGCTGAAAGTTTTGTTTGCGGGTCTAGGGTCATATGCCAAATATAAAATTTACCGCAAGTAAACAAAAACGCCTAAACTAAAAATTTAGGGTTTTGCCTATATTATTGTAAAAACCCGGCAGTGACTGCGAGAGCTAATAAAATAGCGAACGCGAGTCCGGCGATGATGGCAATGGCCACCTTACCTCCTGCTTGCATAGGCAATCGCTTACTATTTAGGTGCTATTAGTATACCAAAAAACGAAAAAATTATCATCCACAGTTTACTGAAAATAATTACAATCGCTTTTTTACTTTTTTAATGATGTCAAAAATTTCCCAATTGGCCTTAACCAAATAGTCTCGAATGCCCAAACGCATTGCTTTGGCTAAACGTGGCCTGTCGTCAAAGTTAGTTAAAATAATAACATCTGCCTTAGATCCCCATGAGTCTTCTCGTAACTTAGTCAACATTGCCAAACCATCCATTTGCGGCATTTGGATATCTAAAAAAATTAAATCTGGATGATTAGCTAGAGCAAACTTTAACCCATTAGCTCCGCCGTCGGCAGTATTAACCACATAGCCTTCACCGTCAAGCACATCACTTAGCATAGACCTGATACGCTCATCGTCATCAACTACTAGAATTGTTTTTTTAGCTTTAGGCATACTTTCAGTATAGCACGCCGGGCATTAACCCACACCTAGCTTTGTTGCTGTAAAAATCCGGTTAGTAAATCTTTAAAGCGTAATCTGCCCATCAATGGTTTGGGGCCTTTAGCCTTTCTGCCTTTAGACAATCCAATATATAGCGCGCTATTAATTAAACCGATGTGGCTAAAGGCTTGAGGAAAATTTCCCAACTGCTCTTTAGTTCGAGGCGCAATTTCTTCAGCCAAAAGCCCCAATGGGCTGACATATTTTAATATATTGCGATAAAGCTTTTCAGCTTGCCTAAGTTCCCCCGATAGCGCCAAAGCATCAACCAACCAAAAAGTACATAAAATAAAAGTTCCCTCTTTGCCGGGCAAGCCATCGTCCAAATAACGATATACTAAATCATCTTTCATTAAATACTTCATCGTAGCCTTGATGGTGTTTTTTACCCTCACGTCTTCATATGGCAGAAAACCAACCATAGGTATCAATAAACTACTTGCGTCAAGCTTTTCAGAATTTAAAGTTTGGGTAAAACTTTGTAATTTATCGCTGTAACCTTTTTCCAAAACTTCATTTTTTATTTCATCTCTAATAGCTACCCATTTTGGCAAAGGCGCAGGATAACCCCTTTTCTCGGCAATTTTTATGCCGCGGTCAATTGCCACCCAGCACATCACTTTGGAATAAACATAATGCCGCGCCGGCCCTCTGATTTCCCAAATACCCGCATCTGGAGATTGCCAGACTTTACAAACATAATTGATAATTTTAGTAAAAAGTTTCCAATCATTGCGCGAAATTTCATCACCGTAGCGACGTGTTTCATATGCCACATTTAACAATTCGCCATAGATATCATGTTGATATTGCCGAGCGGCACGATTGCCGATGCGCACCGGTTTTGAGTGGCGGTAACCTGCTAAATGGTTTAACTTGCGCTCAGGCATCACTGGCGAACCGTGCAAATCATGCATAATTCTAATACTAGACGCCTGAACACCCCGGTAAATTCGCTTAAACCAATTAAATAATTCCCTCGCTTCGCTGAAATGGCCTAGGTTGTACAAAGCTTGAACGCTAAAAACTGAATCGCGAATCCAATTGTAACGATAATCCCAATTTCTCATACCACCGACAGTTTCGGGCAATGACGTAGTTGCCGCCGCGGCAATAGCACCGGTTGTTCGATGCTGCAACAATTTGATAGCTAAGCCTGATCGCACAACTAAATCATGCCACGGCCCTTTGAAAACGCACTCACCGCTGCATTTATGTGACCAGCCTTGCCAAAATTTGATTGTCTGCCGTAAAAGCATAGGATATCGTTTTCTGTGTGCCAACAAATCGTCGTTATATTTTAAGCTGAACCATTGCGCTTGGCCAGCCTGTAATGTGAAGGTGCCAATCGCTCCTGATTCGGTAGTAATAGATAAAGGTATATGGGCGCCAAAAAATAATCTTTTTCCTGCGCCGCGAGCGACTACGCCCTTGGACGTTCTACGCAAAGTTGTTTTAGCGCGAGCGTAATTAAAGTGGGGGCGAAATTGAAAACGAATATCTAAGTTACCACTTAAACATTCAACCTTTCTCAACAAGACTTGATGTTTATTTTCATGGCTTCTTTTTTTAAGGGGTGGCATAAAATCAGTTAACACAATCGTGCCGCGGGCAGTTTTAAATTTAGTTTGTAAAACGTTGGTATTTTTAATGTATTCTTGGGTTGAACTAAATTGCCCCACCGGCTGGATTACAAAATTACCGCCCTTCTGGCTATCTAACAACGCGCCAAAAACGCTGGGTGACTCTAGGTGCGGAAAGCACAGCCAATCAATTGACCCGTCATCACCAACTAAGGCGCACGTTTCCAAGTTACCAATCACCCCGTATTGTTCAAGTTTTTTGTAATCTTTGGGCGCACTGGGTTTGTCGCGATGAAAAATTAATTTTGTAAAATCAATTTTGGCCATGCCTATCTACTGCTTTTTGACATCAATGCGGTCAAGTTTCATGCCTTTAAAGATAAAATAAACAACTGCCGCCAAGATAATAAAATTCAAAAGCGCTGAGATAAAATTACCAATCAAAACTGGCCCAAGTACAAAATCATTGAGCTCCTCAATGGAAGTAAACACCAAACCAATCAGCGGGTTGATCACATCGCCCACAAGTGATTTAATTACTTGGTTAACCGAGCCGCCCAAAATAAAGCCAATGGCTAAACCAACCACCCCTTGTTGCCTAATAAATTGTATAAATCCGTTCATATATTTTTAATTAATTTTCTCTTTTAGTAACTGATTTTTTTATGAGCTGCAACAACTCGTTATGAACCTTGCCGTTGGTAACTAAAACACCATTAATATCTTGGTCATAACGCTGTTCTTCGCCAAATAAACTTGTAACTTTGCCGCCGGCCTCTTCAACTAAAATTTTTAGAGCCGCCGCGTCCCATGGAAATTTATAAACATATATTGTGGCCACAAACTCACCGCTAGCTACCATGCATCCAGTATAAACCATTGATAAATAACTCACTACCATGGCGCGCCGATCCTCAAGCTCACCCATCAAAGGCAAAGAAGTAAAAGTTGAATTGCGCCAAACCCCCAAGCCTATTATTTTACTTGCAAAATTATCCGCTTGAGAGACTTTAATTTTTTCGTTATTCAAAAAAGCCCCCTTACCTTTCTCGGCAAAATACATCCGGTTCATAAATGGGTCATAAGCCACGCCCAAGATAGCTTCTCCGTTTTTAGTCAGCGCCAATGAAAAAGTGCTAGTCGGCACGCCGTGCGAAAATGGAATCGTGCCGTCAACAGGATCGCACACCCACGTGTACTCGGAATCTCTCCCCATGTCACTACCTTCTTCGGCTAAAATATTATGTTGCGGAAACTCTTTTCTGACTGCATCAATTACTATCTGATTTATGGTGGTATCGGTCACAGTCAGCGGCGTGCCGTCCCCTTTCCATTCTTTTTTCATGCCCAAAGCAAAATTTTCCCGCATAATCTTGCCGGCGCGCCTGGCTAAATCAATTGAAAATGTTTTATAGTTTTTCATAACATTCCCGTCATTGCGAGGAGCAAAGCGACGTAGTAACCTCTTTTATTAACCGCGAGATTGCGACGCTCCATTTTATTCCGCTTGCAATGACAATTATTTATTTAATTTCTCTTCAAGATATTTAATTAACTTTTTATACTCCTCTTGATTATCAACAAAGTCATGCTGGTTATTTTTTATCATTTTTTCAAAATCTTTGTAATGAAGAAACTTAACTTCCGCCACCTCTGCGGGCTGTAATTTTATTTCATTAATTGCAATATCTTTTCTGACAAGATAATTATAGGCAAAATAATAATGGTTAATCTCTGGAAATTCTTCTTTAACGATGAACAGAAATTTAAAATCACTTTCGGATAAAGTAACGCCAATCTCCTCTTTTGTTTCCCTAATAGCGGCTGAAATTAGATCGTCGCCATACGACACATGCCCGCCGGCTGAATTATCCCAAAGATTCGGATGCCTTTCAACCTCGGCTGAACGTTTATGGATAAGTAGCTCATTATTGGAATTCAATATCCAAACTTCCACCGTCCGATGCCACAATCCTTTCGTATGAACTTCCGACTTGGTCAAAACCTCTCCAGTTGAAAAGTTATTTTCATCAACTACCTCAAATAATTCTTCTGGCATATAGTTGTCATTCCGGACTCGATCCGGAATCTCTATTATTCATGGATCCCCGATCATGGCCTGTGCCGGGCTTGATCCGGTATCGGGGATGACGTCGTGGTTTGAGCTTTCGCGGATAGCGTTTCTCAATGTAAATTACGCGCCACCAATAGCGGCCTTGAAAAAATCCGGCGCTCGCTCCCAAAATTAACAAAATTACAGTCCCGACGTGATGAACTAAAAACCAAGTGTCCCAACTTAGCCCCAAGCTAAAAGTTTCAAAATTAGTAATCAGTAAAAAAATTACGGGATACTCAATGCCGTAATGCACTAAGAAACTAATCAAAATGCCTAGGAATGAGAACGCTATAATGTAAATGGTTTTTTTCATGCTATGCATTTGTCATTGCGATAAGCGTAGCGAGGTAGCAATCTCCTGAGGTCCTCACCCCCGTTCCCCGACCGGAGTCGAGGACAAGCTTTAAGGGGGCAGGCTTCCTCCCGCCAAAGGACGGGCAGGCAGGATAACAATCGGAATATTCACAAGACCTTCTTAGGTTTATAATGCTTGGGTGATCCTTTTCTTTCAATAAGTGTAACATAAAAACACCCCCAACTATAAAGCCAGGGGTGCTAAATGTAATATATTAAGATTCAAAACTAATACTTTTTACAAAGCTTTCAAACATCGCTTCTTGTTCGGGGTCGCTGTCAAGCATAGAATAAATTACCCGAAAACTTTGGCCATTACGCATAAACTGGTACTCAACCACAGTTTGATTTTCTACTACCATGTTGGTCCTAGTTCCTTCGTAACGAGCGGCATCAATACCATCCACTTTTGAGCTGGATTTGGTTAAATCATTCACTGCGTCGGCAAAGTCGCTTAACGGCCTAGACGACACTTGGATAACATAGCGGCCTAAATATTCAGAACCAAAGCCAACCAGCGGGTTTGGATCAGCAATAAAATAATCGCTATCTAAATTAACTCCGTTTTCTGTTGTGCCGGCTAAAAAATGCTGCCAATACCAATTGACTGGATGGTTCAAGCTATATCCAATAGCTTTATTAGTATAAACTTGGGTTTCATTTTCACCACTATCATCGGCTTCTTTATCATTTTCACCGGCTTGATCACCATTATCCTCGTCATCCATGGTTTCGCTCGCGCTTGGGCCGTCGTCTATGTCCGTCTTATCGCCTTCATCATCATGACCATCCATAACGTCTCCTTCAATGACTGATGAATTCGTATTAGTGTTTTGGTTGGTGTTAGTTGGCTGAGGTTGTGTGCAACCGGCCATGACTAACACGCCAGCAAGTAAAATAATATATAAACGTATCATGGTATTAAGCTTAATAATTTTCGGCAGTATAGCACATTTACAAATTCTCACAAGTATAAGCGCAAACCGTAATACAAATTTCAGAGCCTGGCGCGCAGGGGCTGCCACATTCATTAAATTCTCCGCCGCGGGCTTGGCAATCTGCCTTAAATAAATCTGCTCCAAGCGAAGCATCGGTAGTGTATACAATCTTTGAGCCAAAATCGTTCTCAATTTGAACTTTCGTAACATTTGGCTGGAGATCAATTTGAGAATTGCGCTCTTCAACTTGCTTTTCTACTTGATCTGCTTGGTTAACTATTGTTTCTGGACTAACTCCGCTACCCGGAACCGAAGACTGGTTAATCAAAGTAAAACTAATTGCCGCCAACATCACCACAATGGCAAGGCTAACTAATAATCCGACTAGGGCAAACCCTCTTACTTTTGTAAATTTCACAGCAGTAAACTATTTCTTTTTACGCCGGTGAGCTTTGTGGGCAGCAAGTCCGGCCAAAAGAGCTGTGGCGCCGACAATCCCGGCGGCGATCTTTTTCTTAGTTTGAGCGTCTAGTTCACTATACTCTCGCTTGGCGTTCTTGAGGTGCTTCATCATCTCATCGCCAAGTTCATGCAGTTCATCTATGCCCCTGTGGTGAGAAGTTTTGCTTTTGCTAGGTTTTTTTGTTCGCGATAATTTTGGCATATAAATATTTAATTGTTAGTAATATATATGGCGGATATTTAAACTATTTGTCACCCTGGCTCTTTCTCCTCTTTCTTTGTCAAGTATTGAGCTAAAAAATCTTCCCTATCAACATGTGCCGAAGCAATTACCCTCGGCTTTTTATCAGGATGTTTGAGGCGCCAAGTGATTTCATGAGGAAATTCTTTGGATATTTCTGACTGGGTTAACTTAGGCCTATCAATGGTAAAACCCATTTTTTTCATCATCGTTGGCGCCTTGCCGACAATCCATGATAAAGCGGTAATAGTTTTGATATTCGGGTTCTCCTCCACCCGTCTAGCGATTACTTCAAATGCTGGGCGAAACATCGAGCGCAATTCACTAATAGTCAGTCTGGGGGTCTGTTTTTCACCGTCTTGACTACTATCCTCGTCATCATTGTTTTGGTATTGATCCAGTACGTGTATCGCGATTCGGTCGGGAAAAGTTTCAATTTCTACCAAGTCATTAATCCGTTCTATGGGGTGGACTAATTCTGTTTCATCTAAATCAGCTTCAAATTCTTCATGTTCGCCTAAATTAGTCTCGGGCGACTGCGGTTCTGGTGAGCCATATATATCACCGCGCTCACTTAGCATCTTTTCCCTTTTTATTAAAATTCAACGCCGCAGAGTTGATACAAAAGCGTTGGCCGGTTGGTTGCGGTCCATCTGGGAAAACATGGCCTAAATGACTGCCGCAACGGCTACACATCACTTCCGTGCGAATCATGCCGTGGCTAGTATCCACATCAGACTTCACATTTCCTTCCTTAGCCGGCGCATAAAAACTAGGCCAGCCCGAACCGGAGTCGTATTTAGTGTCAGAGCCAAAAAGCTCTTGGCCACAAGCCGCGCATAAATACTTACCCTCTTCATGGTTATCGTAATACTCACCGGTAAATGCCAACTCGGTGCCCTTTTCGCGCAAAATATGATATTGCTCAGCGCTCAACTTATGCTTCCACTCATCTTCTGATTTTGGCATTGATTTATCTTGTCCCATGCTTCAAGTATACCAGAAAAACAAATTTGTGTTAAAATAAAGCTATGACAAATAATCAACCAAACAATCACCAAAGTATACGCTTCCAATCCAAAGATGCTATGCAAATTGTTGTCGGCGCGGCGTTACTGGCTATCCCCATTGGCTTTACCGAGGAAACATGGCGGCTGGGTGAACATTTACCTACACTCAACATTTTAATTATTACCGTACTCTCCATCGTTTTTATTACCGTGTTTGTTTTCTTCAACTACAAACGCGGCGAGCTCAAACACCATCATACCGAGTTCGTGAAGCGGGTCGCGGCAACGTACGTACTGGCCTTTTTAGTCGTCGGACTATTTATGACTCTCATCCAGCAAGCGCCATGGATTCTTGACACGACATTAGCCATTAAACGAATTTTAATCGTTACCTTTCCGGCCTCCATGAGCGCGGTTATTGCAGACATGCTAAACGAGCTTTAATTTTCAGTTATCCACTTTTTTAACATTTGCTTGTTATTATCAAAAGCCATTCCGAGAATTGGAATTTCATCTTTACTAAACCACTCTAGGGCGACTAAATCATCATTGGCTTTTGGTTCGCCGTTTTGAATGCTAGCTAAAAAACAAATGTTCATAGTCGGCGCATTGGGAGATGTTGGGTATTCATATTTACCCAAAAAAAATCCAAAAAACTTTTCCAAGTTAATGGTCAATCCGGTCTCTTCTAAAATCTCTCGCCGTGCCGCTTCTTCCGGCGTTTCATTGAGCTCAATAAACCCGCCCGGAATATCCCACATGCCTTTACCGGGATCGCTCCGCCGGCGACCCAACAGCACCTTGCCATCTTTTACGATAATGGCACTGGCCGTCGGGACAGGATTTTGGTAATTAACAAAACCACATCGCTCACAATTTTTAAAGCGCTGCCTGCCGTTTGGCGGATTCAATTTAGTGCCGCATCGTGGACAATATTCAAATTCCATATTCATTAACTTCTAGTAGATAATCTAATTTTGTGGGTAATTCTATCTTGGCTTTCAAAATTCCGATAAATGTGTGTGGCGTTATCAACCCGAATGGTTTTGACACCTGATTCTTTAATCCTTTCAAATAAATCGGTGTCTTCAAAATGGATATTCTTAAAGCCGCTCAAAGATAACAATACTTCTTTTTTAATCGCGGCCGTACCAATTAAAAAACATTGGTTAATATGAATTTGCTCTCCGGGGCGGTATTTGTCCGGCACTAGCGGAGAGCCTAAAAATTCAGTTGGGCCGTAGATCAAACCGACGTCAGGATTTTGCTCAATAGCTGTGCGCCGCACTGCCAAATGGCTTGTGAAAAATTCATCATCGGCATCAACAAAAACTACCCAATCGGCTAGGGCTTGGTTAATGCCAACATTTCGAGATATCCCAAGTCCGGAATTTTGGTGATAAAAATATTTAATTGGCAAACCTTCTTTTATAAAAAAATTAACTATTTGCTTGGTATTATCTTTGCTGCCGTCGTCAACCACAATTAACTCCCAACTTTTTTCCGACTGGCTAGTTACCGAATTAATAGCGCCAGCGAGCGTATCGGCCATATTGTATGTGGCAATAACAACACTAAAAAAAGGCTTGCTCATAATGGACGCTTAAATTCCCAAATCATTCAGTTGTTTGGCCATCAAAATGCTCTTCTTTTTCGTCGGCTTTGGTCGGATGCACCGTGCCGTCTTTGTGTTCGGGCGGAGAGTAAATTGAATACAATTTTAATTCGTTATCGCCACTGTTAATCACATTGTGCTTTGTGCCGGCCGGAATTACGATTGCAAAATCATCTTGGACTTCAGTTTCTTTACCGTCTAATATAACTTTGGCTTGGCCCTGTTCAATGCGAATAAATTGGTCAAGCGTGTGGGTTTCTTCGCCAATTTCTTCCCCCGGTTGCAAATTCATCAGCACTAATTGACTGTTTTTAGCTGTATACAAAACGCGGCGATAGTCTTTGTTTTCCAACGTCGCTTTTTCAATGTTGGTGATATACCCTGGCATAAAATTAATTTAGGTCAATAAATAACCGCCGTCAACCACCACTAAACTACCAGTCATATACTTACTCGCGTCACTGGCTAAATATAACGCGAGCATCGCAATATCATCTGGTTCTCCTAATTTGCCAAGCGGAATACGCGCTGTAAAATCTTTAACCGCGTCGCCTTCGGTAACGCCAGCTTTTATTCCGCCTTTAGTCATTTCCTCAACACCCTCTGTGCTAATGCCGCCCGGCGCAATAGCATTTACCCGAATATTATAAGGCGCCACTTCCAAAGCAAAATTTTTAGTAAATCCCCACACGCCATGTTTAGAAGCATCGTAAGCCGACAAACCAACACGGCTTGGGTGCAAAGAATCAATTGATCCGATGTTAATAATTACTCCCCCGCCTTGCTCTTTCATCACTTCAGACACGTCCCGGCTACACAAAAACACACTGCGTAAATTTACGGCCTGTATTTTTTCCCAAAATTTCAAATCCATCTCAAGCGCCGGTTTAGACGGGAAAATTCCGGCGTTATTTATCCAAATGTCAATGCGTGAAAACTTTTTAACAGCCTGATTAATAAGCTTAGCGATATCTTTTTCGTCGCTAACATCCGCGTGAATATATTCAGCTTCCAAAACGGCCGCCTTGGCCTTGCCGGTTTTATCATCAATGTCGCTAATTACAACTTTTGCTCCAGCCTCCGCTAAACGTTCAGCCATGCCAAAGCCAATACCTTTAGCCGCGCCAGTGATCACAGCCACTTTACCGGAAAAATCGTAAAGTTGTTGAATTGATTTATGCTTCATATTGATACTTTCGCCATATTTCAGCTTACTCCCAAAATAAAAAAAATTCAACCGGCGCCTTGAATTCTTAACTTTAAATTTGACTTAAAAATAAAGATTGTTAACCCCGGTAATAATCATATTCACACCGATAGCGCCGACAAAAAAACCATTAAGCCGAAGCAAAACTTCCATATTTTTATCGAAAGCAATTTTAAACTTCTTCCTTGTAATTGCGTCGCGAATAAACTTTATTATCACAAGCGTTAAATAATTAATTGCCATAATTGTAAAAAGCATAGCAAAGCCTTGGCCTAAGCCAAAATCATTAGCCATTAAAACAACGAGCGAAATTGTGGCTGGGCCGACCATAAACGGTAAAGCTATTTCTGATGCCATGTCGTCTAAGTTTTCTTTAACCTGTACAAAAGCTTTTTGTCCTTTAACGATAAAAAAATAGGCAAAGGAAAAAACCACAATTCCGCCAAAAATACGAAACGATTCAAAGTGTATTTGAAAAATCTTTTGGAACAAAGCGTTTCCGGCAAATAAAAACAAAGCATATATTAAAAAAGAAATTAAAGATGCCTTGAATAAAACAAACAAAAAATTTTCGTGAGATAGGCTTGTCCAAACAGGTTCAAGATACAAAAATAACGCGAAAGGATTTAATAAAACTAAAAAAGCGATGGTGGCCGATAGCATAAACTGAAATAGTTATTAATGTTGTAACTTCAGCTTACCTTTAAAGTAAAAAAAATTCAATTCTTTTGATTCACAATATTTACAAATCTTGAGAAGTTACTGGTTACAAAATAAGCATTTAAATCATACAAATCTTCAGCTGTGTGGTCTACCCCATTCGCAATCCCCCGCGCCGCTAAATATCCGGCTTCTTTTAAGGACTCAACGACTTTTTCATCAAAGGTCCCAAAAGGATACGCGACAGCATAAACTTGTTTGCCCAATTGTTTTTCTAGGATTTCTTTACTGCCACTTAGCTCTTTTGCGAGTTCTCCCTCATTGATCCTGTCAAAATAAAGATGATAGTGCCCGTGGCTGCCTATTTCCATTCCGGCATCCGCCATTTCTTTTAATTGTTCCCAGGTCATATAATTTTCGCTTCGGCTAATCGGATTGGTAAAGATAAAGAAAGTAGCAGTTAAATTATGCTTTTTTAAAAGCGGAAAAGCGTTTTGATACTGGCTTATCGTACCGTCGTCAAAAGAAATAATAACTGGCTTATTCGGCAATTCAAATTGCCCGCTAAAATAATCAACTAAATTTTTAAACGATATGGTTGTAAAATTATTATCGGCTAGATACTTCATTTGGCTTTCAAAATCGGCCGGTGAAATTATAAATTGTTTATCTGATTCGCTATCAGTTGGCTTCGCTTCGCGCACATGATGATAAATAATTATCGGCACGCGCGCTTCCAAATTTTCCGATGGCTTGGGCTCTTCATCTTGCTCAATTTCTTCAACCGGCCCAGGCGCAACTACTGGCTTTGGTTTAAGCGTAAAAAAAATAGCAACTGCTAAAATAACGACAACAACAAGCGGGATTGCAGCGATATAGATTATAGGCTTAGGCATGCCCTTATTATACCAAGCCTAATTAATGTTGGCTAAAAATTCTTCCGCCGTTTTATAACGTTCTTGAAATATTAAATACAAGCTTTCCGGCTTAGCCGCTTCGCCTATTAAGATAAGCGGTTTCCCCATACCATACGCAATACCGGCTTCTATGTGCGCTGACGTGCCAGCCGGCAAAAGTAAAATTACAGTTTTAGCATTTTTTAATCCAGCTAGATCTTTTTCAAAAAGATATTTAAAATGTTCGTCATTGTAAAAATCTTTCTTTGCTTCATGCGCTTTCATCTGCTCTTCAGGATTGGCGTTTGGATTATTCGGATCCGCCGGCGTATCAGAAAAATTATAGCACGTCTTGCCTTTGGCTTTTAATTTTTCAATCAAAGCCAAGCATTGATCTTTATTACGAAAACTGGAAACGATTGAGTAATCGGTCATTTTAAATAATGCAAAATTTAATACAGCTTACTATGCGTATCAATCGCCACAAAGTAAGCTACCTCATCATCAATCAGTTCATAGACAGCGCGTAAATTGCCGCCGATACTCAAGCTGCGATAGCCTTTATACTTGCCTCTTAACGGATGATTATTCAGTAGCGGGTGGTACGGATTTTGCAAAAATATATCCTTGCGTTGTTTGAATCGCTTTTTTTCTGCCAGGCGGAGTTTTTTGTATTGTTTTTCAAAATTCCTATGAAAAACAATCTTCATAAATCATCAAGATACCTATCCACTTCTTTGCCGGACAAAAGCATTGGCGAAATGTTTCTTTTAGCCTTAAAATCTTTTTTTGCTTTACCAATTACTGCTTCAAGTTCTGCCGTCATGCGCGGTGCTAACGAAAAATATATTTCTTTATTTCTAATAAACTGCTTTAGGTACGCGTTAATTACAGTGCTTAATGGCAAGCCCAACTCTTTGGCGGTCTTTTGCGCGTTCTCCTTGACCTCCTTATCAGCCTTTATGTTGATAATTGATTTCATATATCTAAAGTATATACTATGGGTATGAGTTTGTCAAAAGTAACTGCCAGTATTGATCTTTATTACGAAAACTTAAAACGATTAAGTAATCGGTCGTTAAGAAATTATAACAAAATTATTATTAGCCCACCTGGCAAAACTCGTCGAACACTAGCTTAGATATGGGCTTGATGATAGTATCTTTTGATAAAGAATAAGGACGGCTCGTAAAAATCACAAAAACCACGCCCGATTCCACGTGAGCCCAAGTCGTAACGCCGGTTGCCCCGCTGTGGCCGAAAACGCTTGTGCCAGCCGACACCGGAAAGCTGCTGGAATCAAGATTAAAGCCTAAGCCTTGTTTTTTCTCCAACCTTTCTAGCTGGTTAGTGAGCATCGCTTGTGCCGAAGACCTACTTAATACCGGATGTTTATCCAACGTCAAAAAAGAGGTCATAAATTTAATCATATCCCTCGCTGAAGCAATCACGCCTCCCCATGGTGCGCCCAAGCTGCGCCAATACTGGCTATTCCAATTCCAGGCTTCATCGGCTTCTGTGCCGGCATAGGCTTTCATTGAATCAAGCTCACACATGACCGTTTCCCTTAATTTATTATAGCCAAGCCCATAAGCTGCGCCAGTCATCCCAAGCGGCATAAAAATATGATTCAGGGTAAAATCGCCTAAAGATTTGTTGCTCACTCGTTCAACTAACTGCCTGAGCAACAAATAACCAACATTTGAATAACTATATCGACTACCCGGATTAAATATTAAAGGTGCATTCGTTGCACTTTCGTAAAAATCTCGTAAGGTACCTTGGCGTTTACGTATGTCCACGTTATCCGGTACATGGCGAGGCAAACCTGAAGTGTGCGTAAGCAGGTGTCGAATCGTAATCTTGTCGGCATTGACTTGTGCTGGTTCAGGCAGATACTTTTTAATTGAATCATCCAGCGAAACGGCGCCTTGATCAACTAGAACCATTACCGCAGTTGCTGTAATGACCTTAGTAATAGAGGCAATCAGAAACGGGCTGGCTGTTGAAGCTCTAATATTCATTGAGCAAACAGTTTTGCCGCCACGCTCCACCAACAAAGCGGCATGCCGAGCTCCTGATGTTTTTAAAAGGTTTTGCAATTGTGCTGAGAACTCTTCATTTTGCATAACAAGAGTATAGCACAGTTATTAGCATATATTTGCATGAATATTTGCATCTGTTTTAGGCACTTAGGCCACAGCTTATTTTGAACCTTCAGCAAATTCCAATCCGGCATCTTGCCAACCGGCTAAGCCGTCTTGGTAATGGCTGACATTGGTATAACCCGCATCTTCAAGAGTAGCCGCGGCATTAACGCTTGCTTGGCAGGTGCTGGATGAACAATACACGATGACTTCCGCATTTTTGTCATCAGTTATTTCTTTTTCAAAACGCTCAATAAAATCGTCACCCATCGGTACATTTTTTGCGCTCGGAACATGACGTGCTTCATAGCTATTCGCTGAAAGCACATCAACAAGATGAAAATCTTGAGCGCCACCGTCAATTTTTGCTTTTAGTTCCTCGGTACTTATTGTTTTTGCCATATAATTAAAGGTTATTTATTAATTGCGGTATCCTTATGTTCTTACACCTTACCATAAATAACTTTATGGCCAAAATAAAAGTTTCACCCCCACCCCAAAAAGAAAAGCCACAACCACAAAGCGAAAATTTCGCTGAGCTATGCGGTCAACTACTTTTTTGGCAAGTTGGGCGCCAACCAACGAAGCCGGAATAAAAATAATGAGCGACCAGTAAGGAAGTTCAAGCAATCGGCTTCCGCCCGTCCAATAGGTAAGCAAACGGGCTGAGTCAATGACGAGGCCAATTGCTCCGGCCGTGGCAATGTAGATAGCTTTAGGTAAATTAAAGGCAGTCAAAAAAGCGCTGCGAATCGCTCCGCCGATGCCAAAAATGCCGGCGAAAAAACCGGACAACGCTCCGCCGATAACCGCGGTAATGGCGTTTTGCTTAAATTTGAACGACGGTTTAATAAACAAAAAGATGGTATAAGCAATGATAAAAACGCCAAGCGTACGGGACAACGCCTGGTCGGAGACGCTAAAAATAAATTGCGCGCCAAACCAAGTCAAGATAATACCAGGAATGCCAAACCAGAGCACTAAACGCCAATCGAATCCCTGGCGAAATAATGTAATTTTCCAAATATTGCCAAACCAGTGAACAACGCCAACCAATAGCAACGTTTGCGGCAACGGGAGCCATAAGAGCAATACGGGGACCATGATAGTTGACGTGCCAAACCCGGTCAGCGTGCCGACCGCTGCCGCGGTAATGGTCAATAGCGCAATCAGAACAATTTCCATGCCACGTCATTGTACCACAAAATCGCCCTTTGGGCGGTTTTACGCGGTACTAATTAACTGCTACTGAGCCAGGTGTGGCTGGGCGTCTGTGCCGTGGTCAGTCAGCTGGGCCATAAACCACAAATGTATCGCGTTGAGCACTTCGGGATTATCGGAAAGATAGCTGATTTGCGCGCCATCTTCTAATTCCTTATATTCAACTTCCAGCTCATCAGCTTGGGTGGTGAGCACATCAAGCCCGGGCATGCTCTCGCCATGCAGCGTCTGGGGATCGCCAAAATCACCTTGGCTAAATCGGTCGGCTTCTGCTCGTAAATGCTGTTGGATCAGTTGGATTTGTTCAGTGTCGTTGGGGTCTTTGGCTCTGACTTGCTGAATGCCGCCGGCATCTGTTTGATTAAACACATGCGTTGTCTTGTCAAGGTCAAATGGCATAACGAGCGTTCCGCGCTCATGGATTTCTTGCTGGCGCTGATCTAATGTTTGTTTTTGGGTCCAACTAATTGCCACTGCCGCCGCGGCCACAACTGCCAATACGATGATAATAATATTTTTCTTCATAAATACGTTACTTGTATAAATTTATTATTTTGGTTAATTTCTCTTTTCGCTTTTTCTCACTTGTCTTTTTATCCGTTAATTCGTGCAACACAAAACCCTCCAATGTTCTGATTTTCAAAGCATTAAATGATTCGGCCACCGAAGCGGTTAAGTGGGCAATGTCGTGGCAAGGTTTATCTTCTGTGATATATCGTTTCAGCACCTTAAGCTGTCCTTCAATGCGGTTGATGTGATGAATGGTTTTTTTATGGCGTTCAAACCGTGAATGTTCCATACACATACATTATATACCCCTACCCCTATATGTCAAATATTACATTCCAAAAACGCGAGAACAGATCTCGCGTTTTTGTGTTTTACAATTCGAGATACCAGCTCGGACAGCCCTGGATCTCTCGATAAAAATTTTAATGTTCTCCCTCTGTACTCAAGGGCAGATATTTTTTAAAGTTTCCGTTAGCTGTCTTATTAATTTTGACATGCCCTTTTACCATGAGCCTTTATTCACTTGACTAGTTATAAATAATCTCATATAATCTAATATAGTATATATATTAGATTGCTTAATCCCCTATTATGACTAACTTCAATAAACGGCTTAAAAACTTGCCATATAGCATCTGGCCATTACTTAATCAAATTGATGAATTAAAAGGCCAGTGGATTGGTGGAGCTCAATTAAACCCTCAAGCGCTTGGCAGATTAAAGCGCTCGGTTTTGGTTACTTCAACCGGTTCATCCACTCGAATTGAAGGTTCAAAACTATCTGACGTTGAAGTGGAGAAATTAATGAAAGGATTGTCTTTGCAAAAACTGGCAGACAGAGATAAACAGGAAGTTAAAGGATATTATGAATTGTTAGATAAGGTGTTTAGTGTTGGTAACAAAATTCCTTTTTCTGAAAATTCTCTTAAACATCTGCATAATGAATTGCTAAAGTATGCTGATAAAGACAAAAGACATCGGGGTAAGTACAAGGTAGGTGAAAATAAAGTTGAAATGTTGGATGAATCAGGAAAAGCAATCGGGGTGCTGTTTGAAACAACACCGGCATATTTAACGCCCAAGGCGATGGAAGAATTGATTGACTGGACTAATCAAGAGCTGATTGCCAAAGAATTTCATCCCCTGCTGATTATTGCCAACTTCATTGTTGAGTTCCTAAAAATTCATCCGTTCCAAGATGGTAACGGCCGACTAGCCCGCGTGCTAACCAACTTGTTAATGTTAAAAAACAATTACAGTTATATCCCCTACGTATCTCACGAAAAGCTGATTGAGGATAACAAAACTGATTACTATTTAGCCCTACGACAAAGTCAAAAGACTTTTGGCACAAATGCGGAAGATATTACCTCTTGGGCAAAATTCTTCCTTGATGTCTCATTGAGCCAAGCCAAGCAAGCGCTGGGGTTGTTATCAGCTGAGAATATTGAAAAACTGCTGTCACCAAAACAGCTGGCTGTTTGGTATTACTTGCAAAGCGGTACCGAAGCAACACCGGGAGAGATTGCCGAAGCAACCAAGGTAGCTCGGCCGACAGTATCACAGGCGCTGGAGCGGTTGCTTCAACTTAAAAAAGTGGAGCGTATTGGACAGGGCAGAACAACCAGATACAAGAAAATATAAACCAGTTAATTCAAAAAATCATCTTTGATTGCCTTCAAGATGATAGGCAAAAAATCGCAAATCATCATGCCAGGCAAAAAATATTATCCTCTAAATTTCTTTCAAATTCGATGGCATTAGCCTTACTTCGTTTCCCTCTCTTAAACTCATCCCGACAGTAAAACAAATTCTCAACACTTATTAATTTATCATAACTACTTTGAATTACCATATGAATAACCTAGACACGCCGTTAATTATCAAGACCTACGATTTGTATAAACTATTTTATGAATATGTTGGATTGTTTCCTAAAAAAGACAAATACTCACTCGGCGTAAAATGTGAGGCGTACATTTTGGCGGGTTTGGAACTACTGATTGCAGCCAGTAGTGTCACTATCGGTAAGAAGCTCACCCATGCTAACAAACTAACCAAAACAGCCCGGATATGACATTTCTATTTCCCGTTGACAATCAAGAACATTGACAAAAAGTAAATCTTTAACTATACTAATGAAACTTTTTTAGTGCTGGGAACAACAGGCCGGGATAGCTCAGTGGTAGAGCACCTGTTTTGTAAACAGTAGGTCGTGGGTCCGAATCCCACTCCCGGCTCACGCCCCTCATAGCTTTAGCGACGTGGGGCTCCAGTAATTAATTGAAACCAAAGTATGTCCCAAGACAACATGATTAAAATGGAGTGCACTGAATGCAAGCGAGTGAATTATTTTTCACGCAAGAATAAAAAACTTTTGAAGGATAGGTTAGAGATGAAAAAGCACTGCAAGCATTGCGGTAAGCACACCATGCACAAAGAAACAAAATAGCTAATAGCCTTTGTCATTGCGAGGACCCCTGCGAAGACAGGGGGACGTGGCAATCTCAGAGATCGCGACGCTACGCCACGTCAGACGTGGCTACGCTCGCGATGACAAGAAGAGGGGGTGTAGTACAGTGGCTAGTATGCGGGTCTCCAAAACCTGAGACGGGGGTTCGATTCCCTCCACCC
>Ga0066639_10000529_pt1 | contig 33420 bp, 36 predicted proteins | sample CryGeyCG2114_010_2_FD_59504 | JGI IMG/M metagenome (GOLD analysis project Ga0066639, IMG submission 59504) | Groundwater microbial communities from aquifer - Crystal Geyser CG10_big_fil_rev_8/21/14_0.10 | ecosystem: Environmental > Aquatic > Deep subsurface > Groundwater | place: USA: Utah...
AAGTTCGGAAAGTGAATTCGTCTGGTCTAATATTGTGGAAAGCTGAGAAGATCTGAAGAATTCATTGATTGCGGAAATTATCGGTCTGGCGTTTATGAGTGACGCAGGGGAAGGAACGGTATCGATCGGAGTTAAGCTCATTCTCTCTTTAATGACCCTTTCCAGTCTTAGGATTCCAACCCTGAAAGCGTTTTGGCCAACAAGCTCGCCGACTCTTCTCACCCGTCTGTTCCCTAAATGATCGATGTCATCGAGTCTGCCTTTACCGCTTGCCAGTCCGAATAAATAGCTTATTGCGCCTACAAAATCATTAGTGGTCAAAATCTGACTCTCGCTATCCTGGCCGGTCTTGCCCATTTTTTCCTTAATGCCCTTCAGCCGTTTTTCCATCTTGTACCTGCCAACTGTACCTAAGGAATATCGTCTGGGGTTGAAAAACATATTTTCTATTAATGATTTAGCATTATCCAAAACTACGTGATCTCCCGGCCTCATCCTTCGGTATATTTCCAGTAACGCTTCGTCCTGGGTGGTGGTGGGATCCTTGGCAAGGGTGTTATCAAGAAGTCCGCGGACATTTTCGTCTGTTGTGAACTTAAAAAGATCAAGAATCGATTCGTTAGTAGAAAAACCGATGGCTCTTAAAAATGTCGAAACAGGAAATTTTCGGCGCCTGTCTATTTTGACGGTTAAAATATCATTTTTGGTAATCGCGAACTCCAGCCAGGATCCCCTCAGCGGTCTTATTTCACCGGAGTAAAGCGTTTTGCCCGTTGAAATATCAATTTCCGCCGAATAATAAGCGCCCGGAGCACGGACTAACTGGCTGACTACTGCCCGCTCTATCCCATTAATAATAAAGGAACCTTTATCGAGCATGATGGGCAAATCACAAAGAAAAACTTCCTGGCTGTTTCTGCCGCCGGTCTGTTTATTGATAACAGTTGCTTCAACTTTCAGGGGAATGTCGTAGGTAACACCTTTATCTATTGCTTCTTCCGGACTGTATTTTGGTTTACCGAAAGAATAATTTCCGAATGTAAGAGTAAAATTTTTTTCTGTGAAGTCATCAACGGGGGTGATTTCATCAATGATGCCGCGGACACCTCTTTCTAAAAAGTCAGCAAAAGACGACCTTTGGATCTGAACTAGATCAAGGTCAGGCAGTTTTATATTTGATTGTTGCCCCCAGAAGATACGGTTTGCCACAGTGACTTTCTGTTTAAATTTGGGATCTAAGCGAAGAGAAGGTTATGAGAACCTTGAGACTCAGTCTGCTTTTGGGATCCGCCGCTTACGACAACGAACAAAGAAGGTACTAAAAAGGTACCCCCTTTTGAAAGGAATTACTTATTTTATAACACTTTGAGTGTGGATTGTCAATTACGGCAGTTTATAGAAATTGTTCGATATTTTTATTGTGCTCTTCAACGGTTTTGGCGTAGTGGATTTTCCCTTCCGCATCATGCAGATAATAAAAGTATTCCGTTTGTTTTGGACTTAAGGCGGCCTTTATTGATGCGAGGCCGGGGCTGCATATTGGTTGAGGCGGAAGACCCGGCGCAAGATAAGTATTAAAAGGTGATTTAACAGTCTGATAATCGGCAGAAGAGATTTGAGGCCACCAGGTATTATTTGACGTATCGTAACCTTTGGCGTATTGGACAGTCGCGTCAACCTGAAGGGCCATTCCTTCATTTAGTCTGTTAATTAAGATGCCCGCAATTTCTGCCCTTTCGGAATCCGATTTAGCTTCCTTTTCCACAAGTGATGCCAGAATAACTATATCTTCCGATGTTAATCCTTCTTTAGTTTTTGTTTTGGGCAGGTCCAGAACTTTGGATGCAAAAGTATTTCTTAAGAGTGATGCTACATCCTTTGAAAAAGCATCCTTTGGAATAAGATAAGTATCCGGAAACATGTAACCCTCTTCGGCTACTTTTAAATATTCCTTTTTATCAAAATTGTAGTTTGTGTTGGTGCCGAACTTGAGTTTTGCCTCGATTCTTTCCGCCTGTTCTTCAAGGCGCAGGCCTTCCGGAAAAGTTATCCAGATATCAATAGCGCCATGGGTAAGCTCTTTTGCAATTTCGCGGGCGCTCATTTTCGGGGAAAGGCGGAAATCGCCGGCCTGAATATTTTTGGAAATACCGAGCTGAGAGACAAGGAGCCTAAAGGCTAAAGAATTTTTGATTAAACCTTTTTCTTTTAAATCTTCGATGGTCTTTGTGACAGGCTCGCCCGGGGCAACTACAAAAATCTGCTGTTTGTCTTCATGTGACGCCGGCTGGAGCTGGAAATTATAATATTTGTTTAAACCGATCGGGGTAATGACAAGAAGGAGGAAGAAAAATGAAAAGATTAAAAAAGTTTTTTTGTTCTTCATAATCCGGCTTCTTCAAAAGTTGCCCTTCTGTACTTACCTTTTCTTTTATCGAAAATGTATACCCGGCGGCAAGAGCAGAATACCTTCTGGGAATTATCCCTTCTTTCCATTTTACGCATTAATGAAAGTGTTCTGCCGCAACCCACACACTTACCTTGCAAAAGAATCCAGGCCTGCACCGGTGCGATAATTCTTTTAATCACTTTTTTGTTTCTAAATAAGAGAGCTTACTTTTCGCTACGCTCCAAATAGCTTTGTAAAATGATGCTGGCGGCAATTTGGTGTTCCCTATTCTTCTTACTCATTTTCGGTACCTGAAGTTTAATCATATAGTCGCGGGCCTGTCTAGTAGTGAGTGTTTCGTCCCACATGACAATTTCCAGATCCGGCTTTTTTGTTTTGAGAAGGTCCGCAAACTTATGGAATTGCATTTGCGTTTTGCCTTCGACATAACCAACCACCACAGTTTTGACATCTTCCAGTTCAATGATTTGAATTATTGAACTGACAGCATCATCTAGATTTTTTTGGACGATTGTTTTGTAAGGGCTTGCGAAGCTACCTGCCGAAATTGCGAGACCGGATTTTTTCTGGCCAAGGTCAATTGCGAGAATCATAGGAAAATTGTGGAATTGACGGAGGGAATTGTCAATGTTGGAAACTAGAGCTCAAGAATTACAGAAATTGGTAAATGGTCCGAGCCATTGGAGTTTTCGACTTTGAATGAACTCGTTTTTAAATCTTTGCTGGTAAAAATATAGTCGAGACGGATTTTTACGCCGCCGGGATAACAGACTTTACAGCCTGCTTCGTACATACTCCAAGTGGGTTTCGATGAAGGATCGGTGTCTGTCAAAACTTTTTTCATACTTTTTATTGTTGAACTTTCGGGTGTTGCATTGAAATCGCCCATGATAATGGTGTTTTCGGATGGAAGATTTTTAATAAGAGCTTGGACCTGTTCTTCCTGAACTTTTGACGGCCCTTGATGTGTATGGATAAGATGTGTACAGAAAACATGAAGGGTTTTGTCCCCCACTTTTATATCAGCGCGGACTGCTATTCTCGAATCTTTTTTCGACAAGACAATTTTTTCGGTTTTTAGGATTTCAAATTTAGTAAAGATTGCGGGTGCATCGTTAAATACTTTTGTTCCCCAAGAATGTTTGAAAGGCCAAAATACGCGATTGTAGCCTAATTTTTTAAGGAGGCTGACAACATCGCGCTTGGGATCATTGGGTAGAACTTCCTGTAAGCTGATAATCTCTGCATCAGTGGATTTTAAAAATCCGTCAATTTTTTCGAAGTGGTTATCAATCCAGATATTCCATGAGAGAACTTTAATTTGCATAACTAGCTTTTTGCCGCGAACATGCTAATTTCCAGTTTTGCTCCAAGCGGCAATTCTTTAACACAAACCATCTCTTTGGCCGGATACGGTTCCTCAAAATAAGTAGCATAAACTTCATTGATTAATCCATAAAGCGACATGTCCGTAGTGTAAATTGTTGTTTTGACAACATCTTTAAATGAAACACCTGCTTTTTCTAAAATGTTTTTTAAGTTAGACATAACCTGGTGTGTTTGCTCTTGGATTGAGCCTTCGAGTAACTTTCCTTCGGGAGTTAAATAAACCTGGCCAGATGTAAAAACAAAACCATTTTTTGTCACAGAAGGAGAAAAAGGCAGTATTGTTTTTTTGTTATCCATAGCGAAAGTATATCAGAAGATTTAGATTAAGCTAGTTATAACTACCAGGCGTTTGGAGTTGGTGCCGGGATGGGACGCAGGACATCAAAGTCAAGTTTTTGCTAGCTTTTTTAAGTTTTTATCAAAGGTAAAAATTTCAGCATCGTGTTCCTTAGAATAAGCATCCAGGAAGCAATCGACAAAAGAAATATTTCGTTGGTTATATATGTCCAGGGCTTTTTTGAAAACTTGATGATCTTCAATATTTGTATCACTCCCGGCAATAATTGTTTGAAGTCCTTCAATAATTTTCTGTTTCGGGAATCCGTAATATTTATCCAGAGCAAAAGCTATCTCAAAGATGACAATTTGTGGAATTATTAACTCAATTTTTTTCTCTTTAACTCTTGCAAAAACTGCTCTGGCTTGAACGTACTGCCTGGGGTTATCTTTCAACAAAAACCGGAGGAAGATATTTGTGTCCGCTATTAAACGAATCATTTGGCTTTTCCAACTGCCTCTTTAGCCAAATATTCCTCAAATGCTTCACGGATTTGTCGTGGTGAAGCTTTAATTTTGGTTTTAAACGAACCACCTAGCTCCAGAAAGTCTTTAATAGGTTTAATCACAACTTGTCCTTCTTGTTCAGAGACAAGTGCTCTCTTGGTTTTATCCAAGCCAAGCTTGCGTCTAATCTTGGCTGGAATGCTAATCTGGCCTTGTTTTGTAATTGTAACTGTATACATTGTATTAAATTTAACATTTCACATTAAATTTGTCAATTTACATTAAGTTTATACGATTAAATTAAACTTGTAATAACTACCAGGCGTTTGGAGTTGGTGCCGGGGGGGACGCAGGACATCAGAGTGAGGTTACGGGCGTTTGCGGAAATCGGCGCAAGGACGGAAAGGTCGTGCGGGTCAACAATTTTTGAATACTGGACGACGTACCGAAGTTGTTTTCCTTCAAGTTCGACAAGGACTTCGTCACCGACTTCGAGGTCGGAAAGGTGACTAAAAATTGTGCGGTAATTATCCGCAGAAAAAAATTGGGGCAGGACGGAGTGGCCGGTAATGAAAGAGTTGCCGATTTCGCCGGGAATAGCAGCTCCCGGAAAGAGAGAGAGGTTTTTGTCGAATTTTATGGTATCAACTTTAACAAGGGCTTTTTCGATTTCGAGTTTTGGGATGGATAGATAAAATTCCGAGGGACGCGGTTCCTGTGGTTTGTAATTTGTGGTGAAGTAACTAAAACCATCCGGGTCCTGGGCAATCTGGACTGTCGACGCAAGAGTAGATTTAACGGATAAAACTTCCTGCTGAGGGACAGGATAGTTTTGGACGGATTTGAGCATTCTGGGAAGGGTTTTAATTTGCCAGAAAAAAATGGGTCCTGCCGCAAAAACCATCGAGGAAAGACCAACGATCGTCATTAAAATGAAAAAGAACCGGTCGAAATTCTTGGTTCTTTTAATAGTTATTCGCGGGCGGTAAATTTTTTTCTCTTTGGGGGCGGCCTTTACATAAACTGCTAAGGGCATTTAATCTGCTTGGATTTCGAATGTTATTTTGGCTTTATTTCTTGGGATTGTATTTACAAAAAGCAGGGAGGGAGTAAATTTCACTTCAATGTCGGCAACCTGTGAATTTTCTTTTATGAGTGCCCTGGCATTCTTAACACTTTTTCCGGAAATTTTTTCACCCAATTGATTTTCGTCAAACTTAGGGACCTCTTTTGCCCTGAATTTTCCGGAAAGATTGATGCCTTTTTTTGTTGTTTTTGCACTGAGGCCGCTTATTTCTATATCCTGGGGGCGGATTTGGCGCCCTTCTTCCGGTTTCGTACTATCCTTGATTATGAAACTTTTAAGGTCTTCATCGGAGAATGTCATGGCCGTTGCCTCCATTTCCATGTTGAGATTTACAAGAGAAGCTTCATCGTCGGCCTTTTTATCGAAAACTTTTTTAAGTACTTTGGTTTTTACGACGTCGTCGGCAAAAGATTTGCCGGGGTTGGAATTTTTAAGTTCATCCTTAACTTTTTGTTCAAGGGCAGAAGTTAATGATTTTTCCAGTTTTGTTAAGTCGTCGGCAGAAACCACGGTCATTTGTTTTTCGGAGCCCCCCGAAAATGCGTTGTCATTCCTGGCGGAATAGAGTAATTCGTCGTATTGCTGGAAAGTAAAATCCTGACCAGTGGATATATTTCCCGAAGGACCAAAATCGGATGCAGCTACAGGTACTTTTCCCTGTCCGGGGTTTGATGCGCTTCTGGATGCTACTTCGACATCGGAATCGAGTTTGAACTTAATACCGTCTTTGGAAATTATTACCGTATCTTTTTTTAGGGTATTTTGTGAAGTTGTCCAGTTGAAGACCGTGACTTCTCCTTTTGCTGACTCCCCGGTCTTTTTTGTACCCGTGGCAACCGTTTTTTGGGAATCTGCCACTTTTGCAGAAATCTCCTGGCCCTGAATTTCATCATCGGCCGGAGTAGTAGAAACCGCGGCCGCGAATGAACCCTCCTGAACTTTTGGATTTACCTTAATAATAACTTTTGCGCTGACTAAAAACTGGGCAAGAATGAAAGAGCCTATAAGCAGTACGGCCACAACACCGGCAATGAGGATGGCAATTTTTTTGCCGAGGAGATTTGAGAAATTAAATGGTAAGGGAAAAAGGCTTGGGAGGCTAAAACCACCCTTCCTTTTTTCTTTATGGGCGGGAATATACGGTTCTTCCTGCTCAACGGCATAATCTTCGGCTTGTTGAGGAGTAACGTCTACTTCTTCTTTTGCGGGTTCCGCTGTTTCCGGTCCTTCTTTGGGTTCTTCCTCTCGGGTTTCTTCCGGTATGTAAGCACCGGATACGGCCATAATGTCTGCACCTTCGACAAATCCCAATTCGTTTTCATTTAATTCTTTTTCTTTTGTTTCTTCTTCGGCTTCTTTTTGGGGGACGGCACTGCCGATTTGCGGTTCATGACCCAGAATATCCGCCGCCTGGGCAAAAGCAACCCCTGTTAATAAATCTTTACTATCCAGAATCTCTACTGAAAGAGGTGTATCAAAGGATTCTTTTAATTTTGTAGATTTAAGCTTTTCGGCAGTATGCTCGGGGTTATTGCCGTAGATGTAAATTTTTGGCGGGAGGTGGCCTTCGCCTTTGAGGCTTTTAATCAATTCCGATAATCCGCTTTCGGTTAGCCTTGTCTGATGGTTTCTTGTTTCCAAAACTTTATTTTCGCTAAGCAGATGGACTTCCGAAAAATCTTCGTAATTCCCGAGCAAAATACAATTTACGGGCTTGCCTTCCTTGATTTTAAGAAAATGGTTAATTGCCGCCGAAATGGGAATAAATGCCTGCGGTTCTATTTCTAATTCCTTGGAAAGTTTTTTGAAAAGCCTTGAATTTTCTTCGGGCAGTTGTTTATCCCTAAGCCAATTTTCCGATATGCCAAAAACTACTTTCGAAATATCCCCTTCCGCTTTCTCCCCTGCCTTATCAATGGCAATTGCCGTTTCGTGGACTAAATTTTCTGCAGACTTGTACGGTTTTTCACCGGTGCCAACCAAATGCACATGCCCGTCATCAAGTACCCATATTGCGGCCAATACATGTTTGGGTGTAAAAACCAGTGAGAGATAATTATTTTCGAGGGAAGAGCCTTTATTTAAGAATTTTGAAAAAATATCGAATAATCCCATTAAACTTAGCCATTATATCGTACTTTACTTTTTCGTCTTCAGGGCCGATTTGAAGAATTGAGAGAATTTTCGATACTTGTGAGTTCGGAACCTGCGGTTTCCAGCCCAGCTGTGGGTGAGGCTTCGATTGTGCTTGGAAGGGGCAGGCTTGAAAAACCCCCATTTGTTCTTTTTGGAAGCTGTGGGATGTCTGTTTCGATTTCTGATGCGAGATTTTCAGTTTTGATATCTTCTGTGGGTTTATTAAGTACAAAATACCAGGCAGATGCTCCGATAATTCCGATAAGGGCGAAAGCGCCGATTACTAAAAGGAGAACTTTAATTTTATCGCCTCCCGAAGACGGCGCTGGTGGTATAGGCGGTGCGGCCATACTTTCATTAGGGGAAAAAGGAGTAGGATCAGGTCCGTTTGGGATTGAAGCATTTTCTGCCGGTAAAGCGGATTCTATCGGAGAAGGAGTTGGGAAAGCGGGAGCAGGTGATTCTACCATTGGAGTAGTTGCGAGTTCCGGATTTGGAGGGTTTATAGGCGCAGGGGGCTGTGTTAAATCAGGTGAACTTCCCCCGCTTGCCTGTGTAATATTTTGCAGCAGCTCTTCCGGTGACCCTGCTACGGGAGCCGGATTTGCCGGCGGCATGTAGGGATTTGCAGTTTCGGACTTTGGCTCCGGCGGAGGTTGAGCGGGCGGTTGAGAATGATTTGTCTGTTCAGCGACAACAAATTGCCCCGGCTGGATAGGGCCGGGATTGGCCAAGCCGGTGCTCGCATCTAGCGGATTTGTCTGGGCAGCAGGATCCATTGTTAGGTTATCTGGTTATCAGTTATTCAGGTTACCAAGACAACTTATATTCTCGAAATCCTGATCGCCTAACTTCCTGATTACCTTTCAATTGTAGCATAAATACGCCTGATTCCTGAGCCGGCCGACTCTTCTTTTGTAATCTTAAAAGTACCGAGCTGACCTGTATTTTCTGCGTGAGGTCCTCCGCAAAATTCTTTGGAATAAGCATCTTCAATTTTGCCGGAGGGACTGATGAAGTAAACGTTCACCATCTCCTGGTATTTTTCGGTAAAAAGACCGATTGCACCGATTTGTTCTGCTGCCGCTTTTGGCATAACCTCTTTTTGAACCGTTAGACTTTCCTTTATTTTATTATTTACGATTTCTTCTACCTTTTTGATTTGCTCTTCTTTCATTTTTTCATTATGGGTGAAATCAAAGCGGAGCCTTTCGTCCGTAATGTGAGAGCCCGTCTGATGGACATGGTTCCCAAGAACGTCGCGAAGAGCCTGATGCAGAAGATGAGTCGCGGTGTGCAGTTTGGCGGCGATGTCCGACTGGACCGCTAAACCTCCTTTTGTCTTCTCTCCCGCTTTTCTCGACTGATCCTGGTGATTTTTAAATTCTTTTTCAAATGCAAGAATATCGACCCGTTTACCCTGCTCCTTGGCAAGTTCCATAGTAAGCTCTATCGGAAAACCAAAATTCTGGTAAAGATCGAAGGCAACTTTACCTGAGATTTCGCCTTTTATTTTTTCAAACTCGCGGATTCCGGAAGCTAAGGCTTTTTTAAATTTTTGTTCCTCCTTCTGTAGTTCATCAACTATCAAAGCCTGATGTTCCGAAAGGTCGGGATAAAAACTTTCGTACATTTTGATCGTTTCTTTTGCCAATCCTATTAAAAAATCTTTTTCGATTTTGAGAAGGGAAGCATGTCTAATTGCGCGGCGGATAAGCCTCCTTAAGATATATCCTCTTTCGACGTTCGAAGGATTCACCCCGTCTGCAATCAGAAAGACTGATGCGCGGATATGGTCGGCAACAATCCGTGCCGATTGCGGCTGGAAGTAGTTTGACAGTTCCTCGATTTGTTTAATAAGAGGCAGAAAAACATCTGTTTCATAGATTGAAGGGGCGTTTTGCAAAACCTTGAGAATTCGCTCGAGGCCCATACCGGTATCGACATTTTTTTGCGCGAGCGGTTTAAAGGTGCAATCTGCCAGTTTGTCGTATTCCATAAAAACATCGTTCCAGATTTCGACAAAACGGTTGGAATTTGAAGACGGATCGACAGGGCTTTTTGCCGTGGGGTCAACATCATAAAACATTTCGGTATCCGGGCCGCATGGACCTGTTGGGCCGACCGGCCCCCACCAATTATCTTCTTTGCTGTACCTGAAAATATGGCTTTCGAGTACTCCCAACTTTAGCCAAATGTCGAATGATTCCTGGTCAAAAGGTGCGTCTTTGTCTCCCGCAAAAACCGAGACATAAATCCGGTTGGCATCGAGCTTGAGTTCGTTTATCAAAAATTCATAAGACCAGGAAATTGCCTCTTCTTTCCAGTAATCCCCGAGCGACCAGTTGCCGAGCATTTCGAAAAATGTGTTGTGGACACTATCCCCAACTTCGTCGATGTCGTCCGTGCGAAGACATTTCTGGACGTTGACCAGCCGTTTACCTTCGGGATGAGCTTGACCTAAAAGATATGTGACTAATGGGTGCATACCGGCAGTGGTAAAAAGAACGCGCTGAGTGCCTGCAAGTTCAACGTTTTCCGCAGGTACAAGAGACGCGGAGGGAATTATTTTATGCCCGCGGTCCGCGAAAAATTTCAGATACTTCTGACGAAGTTCAACTGATTTCATAATGAAATTATACTTTAGTTGAAAGTTTTTTTAATTTAAATTTTTCCTATGCAATGCTTTAATGAATGGGTGGAGTACAATCGCAAGAGGGCTTGGATAATAATTTTATTTGGATTCGTATCGTATTTTCTAGTAGCCTATGTTATTGCTCCTCTATTAGTAAAATATAATGTATCTCTTCCGACCTGGCTGGTAATTGCTATTCCGATAGTTGTGGTAGGCTTAATCCTAGCTTTTAACCGGAAGCTAATACTTCCACTTGTTAGTGGTTTTATAACACTTTATCTGACGGCCTTTTTGGTTGCTATTATTACACCTGGAGATGATTCAGAAACAATGGGTGCTGGACCATTTTTTATTGGAGCTATAGTAGCGGTAATAGTTATGTTCGTTGTAAACCAGATCCAAAAACGATTTAGTAACAATGATCTTCCTAGGCAATAGGGCTAAGATTCCCCTGCAGAATGTTTTTTTGAAAAGAAAAATTTGCGGCCCTTTTTTTGAACTTGTTCAATATGTTTCGGAATTTCGGAAACGGCTTCCTCAACCGTCTCTTTTGCGGACTGCGCCTGACTTTCTATTGTCTTAACAGCTTGTTTGCCCTTATCCTCTACCTCTTCTTCAACTTCTTCCAATCCCTCTTTAACTTTATCGATTAAGTGAGACCCTTCTTCGATAAGTTTGTCTTTTAATTTTCTGCCTTCTTTTGTCGTAAATAAATAGGTTACGGCAGCGCCAATAACAACCCCTGCTACTAGTGCCGTTAAACTGTTATTTTTATCACTGTCACTCATTTTTTACCTTTTTTCAATAAATTGATTATTCCTGATGCTGTAGTTAAGGCGGTAACAAATGTTCCAGCTTTTTCGATCGGTTTTTTTACTTCTTCGACCAATTGGTTCGCATCATCAAAAAAGCGGTTCATGCGGTGGAGCGACCTGCGCAGATCCTTCAGAACGAAAAAAAGCTGGGCGCCCAGTATCATAAGAAATACGGCAAGAACGATTATTACGGATAGAAGAACTATTTGCGTTAAATCCATGGGCAGTGAACTAGTATAGTGAAGATACTTTAAGCACGCTTCATTGTCAATTGTTTGCAATTATCTACTAAGCCTGACGACCCTTTGCACTTTAGTTTTCGGAGAAAGCTTTTTTGAGGCAAGAATTTCGATTTCGTTCCTGCCGTCAGTAAGTTTATATTCAAAGTTAAAGTTGCCGTCTGCATCTATCGGCACAAAATTTCCGTCAATTGCAACTATCGTATCTTTTTCCGTTTTGCCGGATATTTTTACAAAAGGAACAGTAGTAGTAAGATCATCAGAAGGAGAGAATATTTCCAGTTTGGGAGCGTTCATAAAGGACGCGTACTGGATAAGGAGGTAGGCAATAAAAATGAGAATTACTGCCAAAAATGCCGCGAGAGATATTTTGTTTGGAGTAAGCATCAAGCGTTTTTCTTTTGCCAGTGCGCTTTTTTTTTCAGGGTATTTGGATTCGTCAAATTCCCGTCTGTAAAGTGCAAGCATATGGTCGGTATTTAAACCGAGGTAGGGAGAATAGCTTCTTAAGATTCCCTTTACATATGTCGGTTCGGGGAGCTTTCCCCAAAGACTGTTTTCAAGATCACTGAGAATCTCCTCTTTAATATGGAGATCTGCAGCTGCTTTTTTAAGGGAAATTTTTTTACTGCTTCTCGCTACTTTTAAGGAATTACCTACAGAGTTCATGCCGATTCCGGCGCAGGTTCATTTTGGTTTTGGAGAAATTCCTCAGCATTTTTTTGCAGGACATCCCTTGGTTTAGAACCCTCACCTTGTCCAATAATACCAGCCGCTTCAAGTTCGTCAATTAAACGAGCCGCGCGTGCATATCCGATCCGAAGCCTTCTTTGTAAAAGGGAGGCTGAAGCCCGATCGTACTGGCAAACAGTCCTGACGGCTTCGTCAAAAAAGTCATCTTTTTCACCGGACATACCGGCAGTTCCGGTCAGTTTTGTGGTGGGCATTGTCAGTACTTCTTCTGTGTATTCAGGTGTAAAGCCGCTACCTTTCAGAAACTTAATCAGGTTTTGGATTTCATGATCCGAAACATATACTCCCTGAATCCTTTGAGGCTTGGAAGCGTCTGGGGGCACATAAAGCATATCCCCTTTTCCTAAAAGCTTTTCGGCACCAGGTGTATCGAGGATGACACGGGAATCAATTCCCGAGGAAACATTGAAGGCAATCCTGCAGGGAATGTTCGCTTTAATTAAACCTGTAATAACATCAACCGAAGGCCTTTGAGTTGCCAAGACTAAATGGATTCCGGTCGCCCTTGCCATTGCCGCAAGGCGGCAAATTGCATCCTCCACTTCGACCGGGGCGAATTCCATAAGGTTCTGAAGTTCGTCAATTACGATAATAATGTAGGGAAGTCTCTGAAAACCGGCATCTTCGTTATACCCGACAATATTTTTAACTTTGGCTTCATGGAACATCCTGTAGCGTTTTTCCATTTCGGTTTGGGCCCATTTAAGACTTGATAAAATCTTGTCCGCATCCGTTATTACAGGAGTCAAAAGATGGGGAATATCGTTGTATTCGGTTAATTCGACCCTTTTCGGGTCAGCAAGAATCAGCTTTACCTCCTGCGGACTGGCCCTGAAAAGGAGAGTACAAATCATTGCATTTAATAGAACAGATTTACCTGAACCGGTTGTTCCAGCGACAAGAACGTGCGGCATTTTTGCAATATCCGCAGTAACAATATTACCGGAGACGTCTTCCCCTAAGCCTACAACAATCTTAGATTTAGTCTGGCGCAGGTTTTCATTCTGAAGGACATTTTTAAGGGAAACCGTTTCGGGGGAAATATTCGGTATTTCTATCCCAACCAAGGATTTGCCGGGAATCGGAGCTTCTATTCTTACGTCACCTGTTTTGGTAGCAAGGTTAAGTGCAAGGTTATTCTGCAGGGACAAAATTTTTGAAAGTTTAGTACCCATAGGTATTTCCAGCGCATACTGCGTAACCGTGGGGCCTGGGTTTACCTCTATGACTTTTGCCGATATTCCAAAACTTTCAAGGGTTTTTTCTATTGTGTGGGCATTCTGCTTAACGTTGCCCCTGTTTGCTGTTTGGCCTTTAATGTCCGAAAGAAGGCTAAGAGGGGGATACTGCCAGATTTTCCCCTCATAGGGGTCGTTGGCTACGACTTTTTGCGGAAGGCCGCCTTTCTCAAATGGAATAAGCTCTGATGCTGTAACCATTTCCGGATTTTGGTTCGGACTCGGCCTTGCGATTCTCGGCCCTGCCGCAATACTGAGCTTTTTCCTTTTCAAGCCTTTAAAGAGTCCTGAAATTTTTCGGCCAAGTGAGGCGAGAGCCGAGACAACATCCTCAACGCTGGTATTTGTGGCGATAATAACCGAAACAACAAAAGTAAAAATAAGAAGGAAAATGGCACCGGGTGCAGTTAAGAATGCCTTAATTGACGCGTAAAGAGACTTACCTATTGCCCCTGCTTGGGTATCGGATAGTGAGGCTGTCAATCCCAGCAGGGAAAGGATAGCTCCAATAAAACCGAGAATAAGATTATTTTTTAGAAAACGAAGCCTAATCGAAAACAGGAAGAGGCCTAAGGCAATAAGTGCCAGCGGAACAAAAACAATGCCTATTCCAAAAATTGAGAAGAAGAAATCTTTAATGGACAGAAGTGCCCCTGTTGATGAAAAAAGTGAAAGTGAAAGAATCAGGGCAAGTGTAACGCTGGACGCGCCAATAATACTCTTAATAGTTTTTTTCTCAAGATTAAGAGGCGGGCCGTGCAGGCGTTTTCTTGGTCTTCCCATATTGGCAGTCTAGATTATTTTAACTCAAGAGATACTGAATTGCTATAGGATTGTCTAACCTCGACAATCCTTTCTCCGAAGAGGTTACTAATAATACCTACCATGTTGTAAGGTATTCTTTAAGGTTCTCTTCACTGATAACTACATTCTGAACCTTACCCTCAACTTTTTGTTTGGCCACTTTGCGGCAAATTCCGTTAATTGTTCTGTCGAGCGTCCTCATTCCGGCATCAAAACCCAACGGACGGACGATTTTATGCCATATTTCTTCATCAAATTTCAGGTCGGCAGAAGTCAGCCCTGAAGCTGTCATTGCCCTCTGAAGAAGATACTTTTTACCGATGATGATTTTTTGCTCATCGCTGTATGAAGGCATTTCGATAACTTCAAGCCTGTCGAGTACTGCTGTTGCAACATTGGCTACGTTATTGGCTGTAGCCACAAAGAGAATTTCCGAAAGGTCAAACTGGTGATCGACAAAATGATCTAAAAACGAAAAATTCTGCTCAGGGTCTAAAAGCTCGACTAAAACACCCATAATGTCCGCCCGCGCTTCTTCCGTTACCCTATCAATTTCGTCCAGCAAAATGACCGGATTTTTTGTTTGAACTTTTCTTAAAATTTTCATTATTTGGCCTGGCTCAGCATCCGGATAAGCACGCGATCTTCCTCTAAGCTGGAGGGCATCGCCCATGCCTCCCATGGGGATTCTGCCAAATTGCCTGCCCAGGGATTGGGCTATCGAGTATGCCATTGTTGTTTTTCCGGTCCCGACCAAACCCAGAAGCAAAAAAGCGGGTGCTTTTATGCTTTTATCTTTGTCATTTGCCTGGTCTTTTTTAAGGGATGCAACAGAAATATATTCAAGGATTTTTTCTTTGATATTGTCCAAGCCAAAATGATTCTCGTCTAAGATTTTTTTGGCCCGCTGAAGCGAAAGTACATCCTCGCTTCGTCTGTACCAGGGAAGGCTGACAACCCAGTCCAGGTATCGGGACACAGAATCATATTCGTTTGAGTACCCGGCGCTTTGGGCTATTCTTGTTAGCCTGTCGATAATTGCCTGAGATTTTTGCCTTAGGTCAGGAGGAATTTGGGCATTTTTTAATTTTTCCTCAAGTAACTTGATATCCTCATACTGGGCAGAAGCAGAATTCATTTCAGCTCAATTAAACCAGAAAACGAGTCCTTTCTCAAAGCAAATTCAAGATGTTTAACTTTTTTAAGGTTTTCGGAAAATGCCGGCTTTTCGGAAAAAATAAGATTGAAAAAATTATCGCCTAGCTGTTCTTCGTTGTTGAAGGTGATAGCGAATGCAGTATCAGGATTAGTTTTTCTCAGTTTAAAAGTGTCCGCTTCCAGCTGATTTCTCTGAATTTTGATTATTGTCTTGGCAGAATCGCGTGACGAGGATAAATAAGACCAGTTATCAAGGCTGAAATAGGCCAAGGTTACTTCTTCGTCATTAATATCTTTTGCTCTTATTAAACTCAGTTTCAGCTGGTCGTCGAATTCCTCTTCTTTGAATGATTCTTCACTAAGCCCTAAACTTTGAGGTAAAAGTGTTTTTGTCGGATCATTTTTAAACATCATTACCCAATCAGCATTCTGGTTAAAAACAAAAAAGTAAAGCGGTTTTTTTGGATCTGAAAGAAAAGTTAAAAAACTGCCGGGAAGTTTGTAATGGGTTTTCAAAAAGTTCGGAAGGGCAGAACCGGCTATTGCCAAAGTTGTCGAAGCGGGCATTTTTACTTCATCAAATTGAAAAGTGTTTAAACGCAGGCCCTGATATTTACCGGTGAAACCAATGTTCTTTGTGCCTAAAGTTAAATCTGCCTGAGAAGGAAGCGCAAATGCTAAAACTGCTGAAGATGTGGCATCCACTTCAAATGTAATTCCTTCCATTAAGTTTGCCGGCAGGTTTGCTTTTTCTAAAAATGCTTCTGCATTTTTCCTGTCTTTTTCTTTGATTTGGAACTTTAATGTGAACCTATTCTGCGAAGCCTGAAGTATGGCTTTTGAAACGTTGTTACTTTTTGTGTAAAGGTATGATCCTGCCGCAGCAATAATTATCAAAATTAGAAAAAAGGGCAACACTACCCTTTTTTTAATGGGCATTTTTTAAAATCTTTTTTGGTGCGGTCTTCTTGGCCTATTCGCTCGTCTATCCCTATCAAAACTTTTATTTTCGAAATTTTCTCTTTGCGGACGAGCTTCCACACCTTTCATTGCGAGGTTAATGCGGCCCTGGTCGTCAATTTCCGCAACCCTGACTTCTACGGATTGACCAATTTTTACAACATCTTCGACTCTTTCGACCCTATGCGAAGCGAGTTTTGAGATGTGGACCAAACCTTCCTTTCCGGGTAAGTATTCGACCATTGCCCCAAAAGGTAAAATCCGCTTCACGGTACCCTCGAATTCCTCGCCGACCTGGGCTTCTTTAACGATACCTTCTACCCATGTAGCTGCTTTCTTACAGGCTTCAGGGTCTTTCCCGCTTATTGTGACAATTCCTTCGTTGTTAACATCAATTCCGGCACCCGTTTCGGAGATTATCCTGTTAATTACCCTTCCGCCCGAACCAATGACGTCACCAATTTTGCTTGGGTCAATTTTAACCACAATTACCGTCGGTGCGTGTTTTGATATTGTTTCGCGAGGAGCAGGCAAAACTTCCAGCATTTTTGCCAGAAGGAAAAGCCGTGCTTTTTTAGCTTTTTCCAAAGCCTCTTCTGCAATTTTTAAGGTGATTCCCGTTAATTTTATGTCCATCTGAATTGCGGTAACACCGTTTTTACTGCCCGCAACCTTAAAATCCATATCGCCCTGGGCGTCTTCCTGATATGCAATGTCAACAATAGTGACGTAATTGGATTTATCTTTTAAATCAGTAATCAAGCCAATAGAAATACCTGAAACAGGTTCCTTAAGAGGAACACCTGCGTCCATTAAGGCGAGGGTTGAGCCGCTAGCGGCGGCCATTGAGGTTGAGCCGGCGGAAGAAAGAACTTCAGAAACCACCCTTATTGTATATGGAAAAATGTCTTCCGCGGGAAGTACCGGAAAAAGTGCTCTTTCTGCCAAAGCGCCATGGCCGATTTCTCTTCTCCCAGGTGAGCCGATACGTCTAACCTCGCCGGTTGAAAAAGGAGGAAAATTGTAATGGTGCATGTATTTTTTGGTTTCTTCCCCCTCCATGCTTTCTATAAGCTGCTGAAGTGAAGGTGACGCTAAAGTAGCTATAGACAGAATTTGGGTTTTTCCTCTCTGGAAAATGGCCGAGCCATGAGTTCTTGGTAAAAGTCCTACTTTAATATTTAAAGGGCGAATATCATCTATGCCCCTTCCGTCAATTCTTTTTTTCTTTTCCAAAATCTGTTTTCTTAAAAATTGGGCAACCGCTTCATCCAAAAGATTAGCAAGGCTTTTTTTCGAAATAGAATTTTCATCCTCTGTCACAAATTTTTCTTCCAGCTTTTCGAGAGATTCATGGAACCAGTTTTCATCTTGTGCCTTTTTAGGATCTTCGAGTTCTTTAATGAGTTCTTTTTCTATAAAGTCATTTGCCGGTTTGAACTTTGCTTCGTCGACTTTTTTTGCTTCATATTTTTGTTTCTCGCGGCCGGCATCTGCAACCATGTCCTCGATAAGACCAATTACTTGTTTGCCGTTTTCCAAGCCAAATTTGAGAGCCTCAACAATTGATTTTTCTTCAACTTCCTGGGCTCCGGCTTCGATCATGACAATTTCGTCTTTTGTCGAGGAAAGAATAAGGTCGAGGTTAGAAAATTCACGCTCGTCATCCGTAGGATTAATGAGAAAGCCTCCATTTTGCCTGCCAATCCTCAGACCGGATAAAGGTCCATTCCATGGAATATCGGAAATTGAGAGAGCGGCAGATGTAGCAATTAAAGCAACTATGTCCGGGCTGTTTTCCTGGTCAACTGAAAGCACAGTAATTATTACCTGGACTTCTGCTTGATAATCTTTAGGAAAAAGCGGCCTAATTGACCTATCAATCAAGCGCGAGGTAAGAATTGCTACTTCTGTCGGCCTACCTTCTCTCTTAATAAAACGGGATGTGGAAATTTTTCCGCCGGCATATAGCTTTTCTTCATAATCGACAGCAAGCGGGAAGTAGTCAACATCAGGAGAGGCCTCTTTAGAAACCACAGTTGAAAGAACCACAGTTTCACCATATTGAGCTACGACTGCAGCATTTGCCTGGCCGGCAAGTTCACCCGTTTCCAAAACGAGTTTCTTTCCACCAAGATCAATTTCTTTTTTTACCACTTTTTCCATTTAAAAAATTTTGAGAAGAAACCCGGGAGTTAGAAATCGGATAGTCTGAATCAATAAATGATTCGTACTAGTCAACTTCCAACACCCTTTTTCTTCTTCTGCTATTTTACCCTATAGGAAAATAGTTTGCAAGCGGGTATTTTAATTTACTTTGATAAATTGAGCTTGCCAATTATATCTTTGTACCGCTCGGGCGCTTTCCTCATAAGATAATGCAAAAGCCTTCTTCTTTTGTTTATCAAGGATAAGAGTCCCCTTCTTGAATGGTTGTCATGGTCATGCTCTTTTAAATGATCTTTAACGCCGTCAATCCTTTGTGTTATCAAGGCCACCTGCACTTCAGGAGAACCCGTATCACCGTCATGAGTTTTAAATTTATCAATAATTTGTTTTTTACTTGTTTGCGGCATTATGTTTTCTATTAATTTGGTAGTGGTGAGTAAGCGATTATAAATTAATTTAATATTCTTTGTCAAAAGAATTTGTACCTTTGTATATTTTCGGGGGTTTTAGCCAATCGGTTTCAGAATTTTGGCCGTCCCGGTTTTTTTCTTTTTCCACTTCTTCGAGAACGCTTGCTGATTTTTGGAAAACCGGCTGGATGGAAAAAGACTGATTTGATGAGGCTTTTTCCTCTTTTTTTGCTTCAATTGTTTCCAGGTTGGGTTTTGTTGCAAAGCTTGCTTTTGCCGCACCAAATTTAACTAAAAATGAAGCAATCTGGAATGTACTCGGTTTTGTAAGTGATATTTTAAATTTTTGGGTTGCTTCGGAAATACCTGCATATAAATTGTAGGCAATATCCTCATTTAACGGTAATGCCAATTCCTGTAAAAGCTGTGCAGTTACTTCGCTTAAGCTTGCAGCGTCAGGGGAAGAAACAGCGACTTGCGCAAATTTTTGACTCGGTGAAGACTTGTTTACAGACACAATCCAGATTTCCGGGTCAAAATTTTGTTCTTGGGTAATATCATGTTTCAACTGATCGAGATTATCAAAACCTAAAGCAAAAACGAAATCAGGTTTAATGGGTGCATTTTCGTAAGAGATTTGATTTTGGGTAACACCTTTTGATCCGCCTAATGGATGAATAGTTATTTTAAGGCGTGTTTTGTCTAGAAAATATGTAACTTTGTCGACAGTACTCACGGCATCGTCAACAACAATTACAAAGGAGTCGCTTGCTGAATTTCCTATTTTATCTACTCCATAAAGCTGGTTTGCGTCAGAAATTGTGGGATTTTTACCGAAAATGGAGGCATTTTTGCCAAGCTTTTTGGTAGACAAATAAAGAGCCAGCCCTGACGCCAGAGAATCGAAAGATGTATTTTGCGGGACAGCTATTATAATATTCTGGGCTTTTGTTAGCCTATCCAGAGTTTTATTTTTTAAATCCTGGTCCATATTGAAGGCATTGTTGCCTATGCGAGCAAATTTTTAGCTCACAGATTCTATTATATAGCCTTCTCTAAAGTCAATTTCCGGGTTTATCAAGATACCGCATTCCTGTCCCGAAACAACCGTCTGAACATCTTTTTTGTATTTTCTGAGTGAAGAAATTTGTCCTTGGAGCTGGGAATCGTTTTGGGTTTTAATAATAACCTGGTCACCCACATTTATCTTCCCAAAAGTGACCGAAGCTCCTGCAACTCGTTTCCCTTCTATTTCGAAAGTGGCAGTCACTTTTGCCCTACCTGTTATTTTAGCTTCGAATTTTGCCTGGGCAAAACTTTCCGAAACTGCTTCCATATCCGAAAGCAAATCATAAATTACTTTATATTCGCGAATAACTACTTTTTCCCTTTCGGCAAGACTTTTTACTGATGATGGAATCTTGACGTTGAAAGACAAAATCGGTGCTTTGGCAATTTTTGCGAAATTAACATCAGTCGCATTTATTTCACCAACGCCGGATGATAGAACAAGAATTTTTTCTGGTAAGTTAGAGAGAATTGCTTCTAAACTACCCAAGACGTCTGCTTTGATTATTGTCTTGAAGCGGTCTTTTGCCTCTTCGGCTCTGGTGATTAGCTCTTCGAAGCTTACTTGTTGTTTGTTCCCTGCTTCAGCTTTTTGATTTTGATCGTATACAGTAGTGCCTACTTCAATTGCTTTCTTAAATCCAAGGACTTCAACCGGCTTGCCCGGTTCCGCTTCTTTAACATTTTTCCCTTGGTCGTCTACTAGTGCACGGATCGTAATTGTATCCCCTTCAATCTGAATTTTTTGCCCGACTTTTAAGGTACCTTCTTTGATGATGAGAGAAACTACCGGTCCGCGGTTTTTATCCATAAATGATTCGACTACTAATGCCTCGATTGGCTTGGTCGGAAGCGAAGGTTGAGGCGAAAGCTGCCAGCTTAAATTTATAACTTCCAAAAGTTCTTCTATTCCCTTATTTTTAGGGGCAGAAACTTCAACTATCGGAACGTTGCCCCCATAACCTTCGACGATTATTTCCTGTTTCTGAAGCTCACTTTTTAACTTTTCGAGATTAACTTGGGGAAGGTCTACTTTTGTAGCTGCGACGATTACGGGCTTTCCGGCTTTTTTAATATGCTTGATCGCTTCAACTGTCTGAGGTTTAACGCCTTCGGTAGCGGCTACAACCAAAATGACAATATCGGCAAGTTCAGCACCGCGAGCGCGCATTTTTTCGAATGCAGCGTGGCCAGGGGTATCAATAAACGTAATTTTGTGGCCGCCAAATTCTATTTGGTACGCGCCGATATGCTGGGTAATTCCGCCATGCTCGCCGGCAACCACATTACTTTTGCGGATTGTGTCCAGAAGAGTTGTTTTCCCATGGTCAACATGACCCATGAGGGTGACAATAGGAGGTCTTGCATTTTCAATATTTTTTTCGTCCATCTTAGTTTTTTGTGCGACATTTTCATTTGCCGCTTTTATTTTTCATCACCATCATTGGTGCTAACATCCTGATTTTCTTTTGGCGCTTCTTCCGGTTGCCCTGTTACTTCTTCGGGCTTTGTCGCTTTTTCTTCTTCTGTACTTTTATCTGTTTCTACAACTGTTTGATTGTCGTCGGGAGCCTGTTCGTTTTCATCAGTATTGGTTTTCGGGCCATCTGCAACCGGTGGTTGCGATTGTGAGTCGTCAATTTGACTTTTCTGGTCATCTGCAGGGGTTTGATCTGTGTCATCGTCGGTAACCCCTAAAGCTTTTTTTGCTTCTTCCTGGGCTTTTTTCTCTTTAGCTTCAACTTCTTTAGGTGTTCCGCTTTTGCCGCGGATATCTATTCTATAACCTGTCAGTTTGGCTGCCAGCCTGACGTTTTGCCCGTCTTTACCGATGGCCAACGATAACTGGTCGTCGGGAGCGGTAACTTCGGCCGTTTTTGAGTCTTCATCTATTTTGACCGATAAATCTTTTGCGGGAGCAAGTGCGGACTTTATGTATTCGACAATATCTTCCTGATAACCGATTACATCAATTTTTTCATCACCCAATTCATTAATTACGGCCTGGACTCTGACACCCCGTTGCCCAACGCAGGAACCAACAGGATCTACTCCCGGCTGGGAAGAAAAAACGGCAATTTTTGACCTTGAGCCTGCTTCCCTTGCAATTCCTCTGATTTCTACCGCACCCGAACTTATTTCAGGGACTTCCTGTTTGAAAAGGCCTTCCAGGAGACCATTTGCACTTCTGGAAACAATTATTTCATCGCCGCGCATTCCTTCTTTAATGCCGACAACAAAAACTTTGAGGCGTTGGTTTTGATAATAATGTTCGTTGTGGGCTTGTTCCTGTGGAGGCATGATAGCTTCGGCTTTACCAAGGTTGACCGTAACAAGCGGACCGGAAATTCTTTGGACGAGGCCGGAAACGATCGTGCCGATTTTGGAGGAATATTCGTCTAATATTGCATTTTTTTCCGCTTCCCTGATTCTCTGCAAAATTACCTGTTTTGCAGTCTGGGCGGCAATTCTTCCGAAGCCTGATGGCGTGACATCCTTTTTGTCTTTAACAAGAGCAACTTCACCTGTATTGGTATCCAGATTAACGATGATTTCTTCCGGCTCACCGTAATCTTTTTTGTAAGCGGCTAATATTGCCTGTTTAATCGAGTCGATAACAACTTCCGGCTCTAAGCCCCTTTCGGAACAAACCTGATTTAGGGCACTTGCGAATTCTGTTCTTGCTTGAATAGCCATTTGTAAAAAATTTTTGTCCCTGATTTGAAAAAAGGCGCTACTGGCGCCTTACGTTTTTGTAATCTAGGCTAAATTTCATTGGAATTCTAGCAAAAGAAATCTTTTGAGTCAATTAGAGAAGGGTGTTAAATCGAAAAATTGAATTTGTTTTTAAGGAATTTGTGATCACTATCCTTTAATTTCCAAGTAAGAGAGCCGAGTATTTCGTTAATATGTTCTTTGGTGCCGAGGCCAAGAGCCGGGATTTTCACTTTATCCGTCAGGTTTTTAAATTCCACGGAAAAGATTGTAACACTGTGGAGTAAAGGCTTGACAAAATTAAACTCAATCATTATCATATGAACATATGTTCAATCGTTCATACGTGAATTCTCACGTAAATCATCTGCATTATCTTAATGATAAGAGAATTGCGTCACTCAAAAAGGGCGCGGAGCGGGTAAAGAAGGATGATTTAAAGATTCTTAAAAATTTAACAGACGCTACAAAATTTAAAATATACACGACCCTTGCTAAGGTCGACGAAATTTGCGTAAGCGATTTATCTCTTATCTCAAATGTCTCACAATCCGCTATTTCTCATGCGCTTTCCGACCTAGAGTATTTAGGCCTTGTAGAAATTAAGAAATGCGGAAAGTTAAACTGCTATTCTCTTAAAAAAACTCAAAGGCTAAAGAATATTTTTAATAATTTAATTATAAGGAGGTGAAAAAATGCCACAAGTAAAAGTTTTTTCTACGACAACCTGCCCTTACTGCAAAATGCTAAAAAGTTACCTAAACGAGAAGAATGTAGCTTATAAAGAAATACTAATAGATGAGCAGCCGGAAGAAGCACAAGAATCTATCGATTCGTGCGGATCCCTGGGCGTTCCTTGTACGCACATCATTCTTGAGGACGGACGGGAAATTAATATTCTCGGTTTTGATAAACAAAAGATAGATGATGCACTGAAGATCAATTAAATGACAATAAGGTTTCTGCATACAGAAAGCTGCCACGTATGGCAAAAAGCGTTAGTTGTTCTCGAGGAGACGTTATCTGAACTAAATCTTGAAGTTTCTTACGAAGTGATTCTGATTAAAACTCAGAAAGATGCTGATAATCATAAGTTTGGAGGCTCACCAACTATTCAGATTGATGGTTTTGACGTTGATCCAATGGCCCAGGGTGTGACCAAATATACTTTAAGCTCTTGCCGTAATTATGTTTATCAGAATAAGTTTTACGAGTATCCCCCTAAGGAGATGGTACTTGCAGCACTAAAAAGAACCGCTGAACAAAAATGACTCAATTTGCGAGTCTTTTGCAAATTTCGAGGCTTGATGAAGTTGCCTTGGATAAGTTTGGCTTCGATATTTTGCAAATGATGGAAGTTGCCGGGAAGGGATTCGCGGAAGTTTTAAAAAAAGAAGAAAAAATTCCCGGGAAGAAAATCCTGATTATTTGCGGAAGCGGCCATAACGGCGGGGATGGCCTTTGTGCTGCCAGGTATTTTTCCAATCTTGGAGCCACTGTTGATGTAATTTTAGCAAGCGAAAAATTAAAAGAGGCTACTTATCATCAGGCAAAAATTTTAAGGAAAATGGGGATAATTCCCAAAAAATTTGACGGCCGGTTATCAAAAGCTGATTTAATTGTCGATGCTCTTTTCGGCTACAACCAAACGGGCGAAGCAAAACCACCTTATGATGAGATTATCGATAAGTTGAACAGATCCGGTATGCTAATTTACGCTTTTGACAACCCTTCCGGATTGGATATAGAAAGCGGCAAGGCGACCAGATTTACGATTCGCGCAAAAGCGACGGTGACTCTAGCGGTTATTAAAAAAGGGCTGACGGTGCGTTTGGCCCAAAAGTATGTAGGAAAATTATTTTTGGTCGATCTGGGAATCCCAAAGATTGCCTATTCTGAGGTCGGCCTTAAGTATCCAAATTTTTAATCTGTGATCGGAATTTTCTAATCCGGCAGTAAGTTTCGATGCTAATCTACAAGCTTAAGAAGTAGGGAAAAATCGGGGTAGGGCTGGTTGTGAGTGTCGGATCCAAAGTGGCCGTCGTGGCGGATTATCAATGTTCCGCCAAGCTGATCAAACAGTTTTTTGCCGACTTTGTCATCACAGCCCCAAGGGTCGTTGTCGGAATTGATGATTATTAAATCGTCTACGTTTCCCTTAATTTTTTGCCATTCATAAGACGGCTGAAGAATCGCTTCTTTTCTGTCCCCTACCTGTTCAAAAAAAACTGCCACTAAGATTGCCTGGCTGACTTTGAAATCAAGGTTCTCCAAAATGCTCAGGATTAGAGAAGCCCCGGCAGAATGTCCGATTAAAATCGAGTCTTTATTAAACATGCCGATTTTTAGGGCAAAGGGCAACCATCTTTTAAGGTCGGGGTTGTTTGGTTCGGGTAATTGAGGCAACCAGACTTTGTACATCTTCCTTTCCAATTCATCCTTAAGCCAGGGAAACCAAAATGAATCAGGGGAGCTCCCTGTTCCATGAAAGATTGAAACGTTTTTCATTTACTTTAAGTTTACCAGCATTACCAAATGGAAATTTCAGATCAATGGGATATTAGGACTTCCTAACATATTTTTCCCAGAGATTTTTGATGTATGGCAAAGTCAGTGTTGATAGCCAAAAACCTATTGAGGGAACGATGGCGTTTAGCCATGGATTTGAGACATTGATGACGTTCAGGTAGATGCCGATTGAAAGGTATGTAAAAAGAATTAATAGTCCGCGTCTTGTGAGGCTTGTTTCCCAGGCTTTATCACGTTCGACTTTAATATTTCTTGCTTCGATTTTTTCGATCCTTTTTTCAAGCGCTTCAACCATAGCCATATAACTTATGATGAAAGTATATCAAAAGGAGATTTTTTCGGATGCCAAATTACACCCTGCAGGATGTCTTCAATTATCACGTCTTTGAAATTTTTAGAGGACTTATTCGTTTTGATTCAGATTTTTAAGCGCATTAACAGCAAGTGCGGCGTATTTTTCCGGGTGGACGGAAATTTCCCGATGGTCGCCTTTAACCGAATAGAAACCCGTTGTCCCCATGCCGCCTTTTGCTTTTGCCTCTTTTAAGACTTTTTCCATAGGAAACAATGAGTCGCCTACGGCGTGAATTACGGAAGTTTTTATGCCAAGTTCCTTTAAGTGTGACAGAGAATCATAAATATCCGAAGCGGAAATTACTTTGGCTTCTGATAAAGTTCTTAATGGATTTGAAGAAGTATATTTAGTCGCCTCTAAAAATGCGCGTAACATATTTTTCTTTCGCGAATCTATAACAAAACGCCCCGTATCTTTTGCCATCATAGACCCCCATCTCCCTACTAGATTTTTCAATTGATCTTTGCCGATTAAACCTACCGGTTCGACAAAAACAATGCTTCTAATTCTTTGAGGCTGGCCTTCACTAGCAAAAATTTCTGCCGCAATTATTGCTGATAACGTACCTTCGGAGTGGGCAATTATATCAATTGTCTTTATTTCTTTCTTATTTAAAGTATCAACAAGTGCCCTCGCCTTTGTATATTCGGCTTCAGAATAATCTCCTTCCGGTTTTACTCCGCCAATTCTTGGAATTTTGACGGCTATTACCCTTCTACCTTCTGCAGAAATTGTTTTTAGTGTATCAGTATGGGTCGTGGGAGTTTCGCTCCAACCGAGTGCAAGCAAGACCGGCACCTCGTCTTTTAATTTTTCGGGGATGATATCTGTTATTTCCAAATCACCGGCGACTCTTCCGATTTTTTCTTTTGTAGTTGGTATAGGGGTCTGTGGTACTTCCGACGTTTCCATTTTAATTTACGGATAGATATGACCAAGCTTCTTTCCTGTTATCGAGTTTAACTAATTCTCTTTTGTATGCTTCTGTTTCGTATTCATCTATTCTCGCCAACTCTTCAGGTCTTAAATTAAGCATAATTCCATCTACACTAGATCCTTTCTTGGGAACTAAAACGGGATAATTTTGGCCGTCAATCCCTATCTCGGACTTTGCGTAGTCGTTAAGAACTGCAGTTTCGCCGCTAATCTCTCTACTGATTATTACCTCCTTTTGAACTTTCGGATCTTTTAGTGTTCCATATACAAATAAAGATTCCGGCATAAGGAAAGTATAGCAAGAGAGATGAAAGGGGATTATTGTTTTGGCAAATGAGGGAAATTTTGGCCGGTTCTGTGGCGCAATATCCTGTATGGATCTATTTTATTTAATAGAAAGCATGCTTCTTGATGTAACCGTCTAAGTTTGCGTAAAGTCGGAAAAGGTCCGTTGTCTAATTTATCCATAATATCCATGTACTGAACTTCCCAAGACCTTTCTCTTAATTGCCATTTGACACGCCAAAGCATTGGGTCATGATTTTCTTCTTTTAACCAAATATTTATTTTACCAATAGCGTTTGAAATTACAGTTATTTCTTATGGCAGGGTTTGCTCGTCTTGAGTTTTTGCACGTTCAGCCATATTGAAAATGAATGATAATATTTGGGTTTTGGGATGTCAAATTGGGACCAATTAGGTTCAGGAGATTTCTTCCAGTTCTTCGAGAAGGCGTTTTTGGTCACGGCTGAGTTTTGAGGGGATTTTGATGCGGATTATTGCGTAGTGGTCGCCGCGGGCGCGGCCGGAGAGGTGCTGGATGCCTTTTCCTCTCAGGCGGATTTGAGTACCTGGTTGGGTGCCTGCGGGAATGCGGATTTTTACAGGGCCATCAACAGTATCAACTTCTTTAACAATGCCAAGCGCCGCTTGACTAAAAGTTATTTCTTCTTCGGCAATAGTGTCGTAACCCCTCCTTCTGAATTTAAAATGGGCAGTTACTTCGGTAATAATAATAAAATCTTTGAAACGGACTTCGGTGCCGGTATCGACGCCTGCGGGGATTTTTACTTTTTGTCTTTTGCCGTTAATTTCCAACTGTTTTTCAACACCTTTGACTGCTTCCATAAAATCAAGTTTCAAAACATAGCGGGGAAGCCTGGCCTGTCTGCCAAAAGGAGAGCGTTCGCCAAAAATAGCCTCGAAAACATCAAAAGGATCGGCAAAACCTCCGAAGTCGAAATCCTGTCCACCTTGGCCTTGGCCGCTTGACCAAGTGTAAGTACGGTATCCGCCTTGTTGACCAGCACCAAACGGGCCGCCGGCTCCGCCAAAACCACCCGCTCCGGGTTCAAAAGCGGCGTGACCATATTGATCGTAGGCTGCTTTTTTTTGCGGATCGGAAAGAACCTGATAAGCTTCGTTTATTTCTTTGAATGTCTTTTCAGCACCTTCCGATTTATCAACATCCGGGTGATGCTTGCGCGCCAAATTGCGGTAGGCCTTTTTTAATTCGGCTTCGTTTGCGTTTTTATTAACGCCGAGGACTTCGTAGTAATCTTTTTTTGTTGCCATAACATAATAAATTCTAAACTCTAAATCCTAAATACCAAAGAGATCCTTCGACTCGTTCTGCAATGCAGAACTTCGCTCAGGATGACGAAATCGTCAATTGGAAATTTTTTTGCCTGCCAAGTCCGACCCGAAATCGTTTGTCCTTTTGGTGACCGAAAATTCAAGTTCCCCGACATTTTTGGTACCTGAGATGAGCTGGATTTTATATTTACCAGGGGCGGGAAGCTGAAAATTGACCATTTCGGTCATAAAATTTGTTTTGCCGCCGGGGCCGAACTTGAGGGTTAATTCTTTTTCCGGAAAACTTGCCTGTGCGCCCTTCGGCGGAACTATTTTTAATTTCATAGGATACTCCTGGTCGGGCTCCCCCTTTAAGGTTGCAACCAAATACATCCGCGGCCAAATGGCCGGAGTGTTTGCGACAAAAAAGTTATCGAAAATACCGATTATAGAAAGTTTTTGTTCCTGGGAAATAGATGCGTGGTCGCAAAGGACAAAAATATCTGCTTTAACATCGCTCATTTTATCATGCTTCTTCTTTCAGGTTTTTGGGAAGCAATCTTTTTAACTAGATCCCTTGGAACGATATTTGTTGCGTCATCAAGGGTTAACTGGAGTTCTCTCCTCTTGGCCTCTTGTTTGAGATATACACTTGTCGGACTGTTTTGGGCGTTTTGGATCAAAAAGGCTAATATCTCATCGTCGAGTTCTGCTAGAGGAAATCGTTTATCCTGTGGATAAGCTTCTTCGTTAGGTTTATTTATTTCCTGACGCAGCATCCGCAGATAACGAATGTCTGCTGCCTCAGCTTTTGCCTCATCCGTTTCACTTGGGTCATCAATTATTGCTTTAAGTTGTCCATCACTTCTGCCTGTTTCATGCCCAGTAATCCAATTATGAACTGCCGCCCTCAAAAGAAAGCGCATGCTGTCGTAGCTTAACGGGGCATTACGAGACGGTTTTTCTCCGGTTTGGCCCGGGAGTTGTTCACTTTTTGCGTCGATCATTTATTCCTTTACGACTTCGCCTTCCTGGACATCACTTTTATCCTGGTTTTCGGCTGACGGTTCACTGTCTTCGGTCTTGGGCTGGCCATCAGATTGACCTTCTGCTTGACCGTCGGGTTGTGAACCGGGCTGTTCCTGGCTGTACATACTGGAACCTATTTTTTGCATAGCCGTAGACAGTTCTTCGGTTTTTGCCTTTACATCTTCGACCGGACCCGCCGGCTGGACTTCGCGAAGAGCCTTAATTTTTTCTTCGATTTCGGTCTTTACATCGGCAGGGACTTTGTCACCTGCATCTTTAAGTGCTTTCTCTGCCTGGTAGCAGAGGGAGTCGGCGTGGTTTCTGGTTTCTATTTCCTCCTTTTTAGCTTCATCCTCCTTGGCATTTGCTTCCGCCTCCTTGGTCATCCTTTCGATTTCGTCCTGGGTCAGGCCGGTTGAGCCGGTTATTTTTATCGACTGTTCCTTATTGGTCGCCTTGTCCTTCGCAGTAACGCTCAGGATGCCAGAGGCATCTAAGTCAAAAGTTACTTCAACTTGAGGGACGCCGCGCGGTGCGGGCGGAATTCCGTCTAAAATAAAACGGCCTAAGGACTTATTGTCGGCGGCCATTGGCCTTTCTCCCTGAAGTACGTTAATTTCCACCGATGTTTGGTTATCGGAAGCTGTTGAAAAGACTTCGCTTTTGGAAGTCGGGATAGTCGTATTTCTGGTAATTAATGGGGTGGAAACTCCTCCCAATGTTTCAATGCCAAGAGTCAGGGGAGTGACATCAAGAAGTACCATCTCCTTCATTTCGCCTGTAAGGACCGCCCCCTGGACTGCCGCACCTATTGCGACAACCTCATCAGGATTAATTCCCTTATGCGGTTCCTTGCCGAAAAATTCCTGGACTTTTGCAACGACTTGGGGCATTCTGGTCATGCCACCAACCAGAACTACTTCGTCTACTTTTTTACTGTCGATTTTAGCGTCTTTAAGACATGCTTTCACCGGTTCGAAAGTTTTAGTAATAAGCTCGCCGACAATTGATTCCAGCTTTGCGCGGGAAAGTTTCAGCTGTAAATGTTTAGGGCCGGATGCATCTGCAGTTAAATAGGGAATGGAAATTTCGGTTTCGGTTGTAGTTGAAAGTTCGATTTTTGCTTTTTCCGCTGCGTCTCTTAACCTTTGGAGAGCCTGTCTGTCTTTTGAAATATCCATACCGGATTCTTTTTTAAATTCTTCCATTAAGTATTCGACAATCTTCTGGTCGAAATCGTCTCCGCCTAAGTGGGTGTCCCCATTTGTTGCTTTTACTTCAAAAACACCTTCACCAAGTTCAAGGATGGATATATCAAAAGTGCCGCCGCCAAGATCGTAAACGGCGATTGTGTGACCGTGTGATTTTTCAAGGCCGTAGGCGAGTGCTGCTGCGGTCGGTTCGTTTATAACCCGCTCGACCTTAAGACCGGCAATTTCCCCTGCCTGTTTGGTTGCCTGCCTTTGGGAATCGTCAAAGTAGGCGGGGACCGTGATAACGGCTTTTTCGACTTTTTCGCCTAGATAGGCTTCGGCGTCTGTCTTCATCTTTTGCAAAACCATCGCTGAAATTTCCTGAGGAGTGTAATCGCGGCCTTCAACATTTACAATGGCCATGCCGTCACGGCCTTTTTTGACTTCATATGGAAGCCATTTGATGTCACGCTGGACTTCTTTATCGTCGAATTTTCTTCCCATAAGGCGCTTAATCGAGAAAATAGTCGTTTTCGGGTTAACAATCATTTGCCTTTTGGCAACATCACCGACAACATGCTTTGTCGGGTCGACCACGGACGGGATAATGTTGCGGCCTTCTGCCGAATGGATAACCTTGGGTTTTCCGGCCTCCACTACCGCAACAACAGAGTTTGTAGTTCCTAAATCAATTCCGATTACTTTATTTGATGCCATATTTTTTAATTTTTAGTTTAATATTCAAAATTTGTCAGCTTTCGGCTTGAATCTCCATCTCTACAGAGTTTTGTTCTATTTCGTTTGACACTTTTTTCGTTACGACAACTTTTGCCGGTCTTACTACCCTATTTTCAATTTTATATCCCTTAGTAAGTACTTTGGCAACAGTGCCTTCTTTTTCGCCTTCAACCGTTTCGACAGCTTCGTGGTTTCGCGGGTCAAAAGTTTCACCTTCCGCGCCAATTTCTTCTACGCCTTCCCTAGTCAAAACATCCTTAAATTGTTTTAAAACCATTTCAATTCCCTGGTCTTTTAAATGCTTCTGGGCATTGTCCAGGTTGTCCAGAACCGGCAAAAATTTTTCAATTACAATTTGCGTATACATTGTGCCTAACATTTGTTTTTCTTCCGAAACTCTTCTTTCTAAATTCTGGTAATCTGCAAGAGCCCTTTTTAGCCTCTGTTCCAGATCTTTAAGTTCCTGACCTATTTCCGCTTTGTCGGCGCTTTTTTTTGCTTTTGTCATAGTTAGATCCTTGAATCCGATAAAAGCTGAGAAAAGTATCTCAAAGTCGGAATTACCATCGGATAATTAAGCCTGTTCGGGCCGATTATACCCAGCATACCTTTGTGACTAGGTGACTGGTATCTGCTTATGGCAAAGCCGCAAAGATCCAGATAAGGCATATTTAATTCCTCCCCAAAAAAGATTTTTATTTGTTCCTCCGGCAAAAGCTGACCGAATATTTGATTCAGCATTTCGATTTTGTCGATCATAGAAAGGACACTTTTAGTGATATCGATATCGTAAAACTCCGGAATATCCAAAATGTTAGCCATACCGGAAGGGTAGATGTCATCGTTCTCGTCTGTAGCAATAGCAAGTGAATGGGTTTGGCCCGCAAGAACCCTTGAAGTTTGTTTTAATAGCTTTTCGAATTTTTCGCTTGAATCGGATAGTTCTTCCTTAATCGCTACTTCGTCTTTTAAAGAAAGGGTGCGTTCTTCCATTAATTGGTCCACATAGAATTTCAGGCCGGCCGAAGTAGGAATTCTGCCTGCCGATGTGTGGGGCTGTTTTAAATATCCGTAGTTGGTGAGCCTAACCATTTCGTTTCTGATTGTCGCAGGAGATACGCCAAGTGCGGCTTGTTTTTCAATAGTTTCGGAACCGACGGCTTCGCCGGTTTCGATATATTTTTCGATTATTGACCTAAGCAGATTTTTTTGTCGTTCAGATAAGTCCATTTCTCAAAAGTTCCTTTTTCGAAACAAGTTATTAAAACCTTAATTCTGTTTTAGTGACCTTTTTACAGAATATGATTTTCGTTGTTTATCCCAACCTTTCGGAGGGATTAGCAGACAATGTATCACGAGTGCTAATAGTTGTCAAGGGGTTTGTATAAGCTTTGAATTTAGCTGTAAAGTGAAGCGGCTTGAGGATATACTGTTTGGTGTAAATCTCTAGCAAGCTCGGCTCCGGCTATTACAAACTCCGGAATTAAATATCCGAAAAATTGCGGATTTTGCTTTTCCGCCTCAAGTGTTTGTAAAAATCCTTCTAAAACTTTTAAGCCTGTAGGGTCTTCGGAAAGTAATCTTATTGCTTCTGTTCCAATCTGATTCCAAAATTTTTCAAGCTCACCAACATGCTTTTGGCTCAATTCTTCACGGTCTTGCCCTAACTCCTCAATTGCGCCTTTAAACATCCCAATCCTAGCTTCTTTATCTTCATTAGCTACCAAAAGAATACCCAACGAACGAGTAAAACCCCGCGTATAGTCGTGCCAGACAATAAACTGCATTGTTTTGTCTTCGCAATGGAGTGTCTCATCTATAGATGAGACAAGAGCTTCATCATGTACCTTATCTTTTAAAAAGAGAGCCGTTAGTACGGTAGGACCTACTTGCTCACCTGCCTGAGCGAGGAATTCCCTGAGGCTTTTAATTGAACGTATACTGTTGCCTTGTCCAAATTTTGATTGAAGATACCAACTTAGAGGCCGAAAGAATTCCGTAACTAATTGCTGTGCTTTTAAGTCCTCTGCTGAATAAATTCCGGCGAGTTTTTTTCTATATGTAGCGACAACAAGCGGATTTTCCGGACCCATAGCGGGAAATTATATAACTTGAGGCAAAATTTAGCGAGGAATTCAAGTTTTCACAAGGAACGTCCTTGAGCAGAGATCCATCAAGGACGCACCTTGTGCCTAGATTTTTAGGACTGCCAAGAATGCTTCTTGGGGGATATCTACGTTACCAAATCGCTTCATGCGTTTCTTTCCCTTTTTCTGTTTTTCCAAAAGCTTAGTTT
>Ga0066639_10000531_pt1 | contig 33349 bp, 27 predicted proteins | sample CryGeyCG2114_010_2_FD_59504 | JGI IMG/M metagenome (GOLD analysis project Ga0066639, IMG submission 59504) | Groundwater microbial communities from aquifer - Crystal Geyser CG10_big_fil_rev_8/21/14_0.10 | ecosystem: Environmental > Aquatic > Deep subsurface > Groundwater | place: USA: Utah...
TTTAGCTGGTTCAACTGTTTTGAATACAGTGCTTGCTGGAGAAATGCGTATGTTTTATATTGAATGGCCAAGATATTTGGGTAGTAGTGATTACGAATGGAGTATATTAGCAGAAACCAATGTATTTGACGCTTCTAATTATTATAGAAAAGACGGAGGGACAACGCAGTTTTAAATAAATGAAATATTTACCTGACACAATCAAGCGTTATGATTGGGTAATGCTACTGGCAGTTTTTTTTATTGTCGTATTCAGTTTATTAACTCTATATAGTGCAGGAATGCATGGGGATAGTTCATCGTTTATTAAACAATTAGTTTTTGTGTCAATTGGAATTTCTGTGATGTTTTTAATGAGTTTAATAGACTATAGAATATTTCGTAACTATACCTTGGTGTCGATAGTGATTTTTTTATTAGCGGCAGTTTTGTTGGTTGCTGTTTTGTTTTTAGGCAAGCATACTCGTGGTTCGGTTAGCTGGTTTAACATAGGATCTCTTAAATTTGAGCCTGTTGAGGTAGTAAAACTTGCATTAATTATCATTTTAGCTAAATATTTTTCTAGAAAACACGTGCATATTTTTGAGATGCGACAGTTAGTGGCTTCGGCTGTTTATTTTTTAATTTTAGCTGGTTTAGTTCTCATGCAACCAGATTTAGGTTCTGCAATTATTCTTGGCTGTATCTGGTTAGGTGCAGTTTTAGTTTCTGGAATGCGTATTAAGCATTTAGCGATCGTCTTAGGTATAGGTGTTTTACTATTTGGTATGTCATGGGCACTTATTTTAAAGCCGTATCAAAAAAATAGAATCATCTCATTTATAAGTCCAGCGAGTGATCCTCTGGGGGCAGGGTATAATCAGCGACAGTCGGTTATTGCTATTGGTTCAAGTGGCTTTTTTGGGAAGGGGTTGGGGCGTGGTAGTCAGGTCCAGTTAAATTTTTTGCCAGAAAAAGAAACTGATTTTATTTTTGCAGCACTAAGCGAAGAGTGGGGTTGGCTAGGGGGCACTTTACTTTTATCCATGTATGGTCTTTTAGCATGGAGAATATATTTATTGGCTGTAAATGCTGAAACGAATTTTGCTAAATTATTTTCAGCGGGATATTTGATCATGGTGATTTCTAGCGTATTTATTAATGTGGGTATGAATATAGGTATATTACCGATTACTGGTATTGGTTTGCCATTTTTAAGCTATGGAGGGTCAAATTTATTGGCCAATTTTGTGGGTTTAGGGGTTATGCAGAGCATAAAATTGAGGACGGTTGCCTAGAACTGTTGACAAATCAAAATCTTCTTGCTAATCTATAAATAAGTATTTTAGTTTTGAGTATACGTTAATTTGGTTTTAAAACTATTTTTAATATAAATATAAACTAAGCGGAAAATTAAAGCACTGAAAACCCTCAGATGTGGGGTGCTTGTTTGTGTCTTTAGCATTCTGCGACACTATTTTATGAAAGATAAGGTCTTCACCTCTTTCAAGTATGGCGTGGTTGGCCAACATTTGCCGAATTTAATCGAGTCTCAAACTCGATCATTCGATTGGTTTATAAAAAAGGGCTTACGCCAATTATTCGATGAAGTCTCTCCAATCAAAGATTGGGCAGGCAAGGAAATCGAATTATATTTTACAGATTTTTATTTAGACGAACCTAAGTATACAGAACGTGAAGCAAAAATTCAGAACGCCTCTTATGAAGCGCCTATTCGAGTTAAGTTAAAGCTTGTTAATAAAAAAAGTGGGTATTCTAAGGAACAAGAAATTTATTTTGGAGAATTCCCATTGATGACTAAACGAGGAACTTTTGTAGTTAATGGCGTTGAACGAGTAGTTGTTTCTCAGTTGATTCGTTCTTCAGGAGTTTTCTTTACTGCGCAAAACTCCCATGGTAGAAAGTTATTTGGAGCAAAAGTAATTCCTAACCGTGGTGCGTGGTTAGAATTTGAAACTGAACAAGATAATGTAATTTATGTAAAAATTGACAGGAAAAGGAAGGTTCCTGTAGCTGCTTTACTTAAAGCTTTTGGTATTACTACCAACGATCAATTAATGAAGGTTTTCTCAGACGTGGACACCAATCCTGATGCTCCATATATTGCAGAAACTATTAAAAAAGACTCCTCAAACACTAAGGAAGAAGGATTTTTGGAATTATATAAAAGGTTGCGACCAGGCGATTTAGCAACCGTTGAAAACGCCAGACAACTTATTGAGGGGATGTTTTTTAACATTGAAAGATATGATTTATCAGAAGTTGGACGATGGAAATTAAATCAGAGATTGGGAGTGGAAGGACCAATTAATAGACAAAACAGAATTTTAAGATTAGAAGATGTAGTAGCAATAATCAAGGAAATTATTAAGTTAAACAATGACCCGCAAGCCTTGCCAGACGACATTGACCATTTAGCAAATCGAAGAATAAGGAGCGTTGGTGAGCTTTTACAAAATAAATTACGAATTGCGATGATGCGTGTTGAACGTGCTGCAAAAGAAAGAATGACGACATTAGAGTTGGAAACTGTTGTGCCTGCTCAATTAATAAATATTCGTCCATTTGTTGCATCTATTAAGGAATTTTTTACAACTTCTCAGTTGTCACAATTCATGGACCAAGTAAATCCTTTGGCGGAGCTTGAGCATAAACGAAGGATTTCATCAATGGGACCAGGTGGGCTAAGTAAAGAACGGGCAGGATTTGAAGTTAGAGACGTTCACCCAACCTATTATGGTAGACTTTGTCCAATTCAAACGCCAGAAGGACCAAATATTGGTTTAGTTGGCCATATGGCGTCTTACGCTCGATTGAATGATTATGGATTTATGGAAACTCCATATTTAAAAGTTAAAAATGCAAAAATAACTAGCGAAGTTGTTTGGTTAGATGCTTATAAAGAGCAGCAAGTTAATATTGCGCATTCTGCAGTTGAGATGGATGATCATGGAAATATTACGGAAGATAAAGTAGAATCTCGTGTTAAAGGTAGACCGAGCGTGACTAAAAAAGAAAAAATTGATTATATCGATATCGCGCCACAGCAATTTATTAGCGTGGCTACTGCCATGATTCCTTTTTTGGAGCATGACGATGCTAACCGAGCATTGATGGGTTCAAATATGCAACGCCAATCAGTCTCTTGTGTTAACCCGCAAGCTCCATTAGTTGGGACTGGTATGGAAAAAGAAGCTGGTAGAGATTCTGGTCAGTTGGCCATTGCTGAAGAGAATGGTGAAGTAGTTGAAGTGGATGCACAGCATATAACTGTTGAAAAGGAAGGGACACATTCAAGAAAAGAAGGTTGGGTATCTTATCCACTTCATAATTTTACAAGGACCAACCAATTTACTTGTATCACTCAGAGACCATTAGTCAAGAAAGGACAAAAAATTAAAAAAGGAACTGTTTTGGCTGATGGCGCAGCCACTGAAGAAGGTAGGGTTGCTTTAGGACAAAACTTAACCGTAGCATTTATCCCATGGCGAGGCGCAAACTTTGAAGATGCTATTATTATTTCGGAAAAAATAGTTAGAGACGATAGGTATACTTCAATCCATATCGAAGATTATATTTGTAATGTCAGAGAAACTAAGTTGGGCCCAGAATTAACAACGCCAGATATTCCAAATGTTGGAGAAGATAAATTAAAGAATTTAGATGAAGATGGAATAATCAGAATTGGTGCGGAAGTAAGTCCGGGTGACATTTTAGTTGGAAAAATTTCTCCAAAAGGAGAGGCTGATTTAACTGCTGAAGAAAGATTGCTAAGGGCTATATTTGGTGAAAATGCACATGATGTGAAAGATTCATCAATGCTTTTGGCACATGGAAAAAGAGGCCGAATTATTGGAGTCAAAATATTTTCAAGAGAACAGGGTGATAAATTGCCTGCAGGAGTTATTAAGTCAATTAGAGTGGAAGTTGCTCAGTTAAGAAAAGTTATGGTTGGTGATAAAATGGCCGGAAGGCACGGTAATAAAGGTGTTATTTCAAAAGTTTTGCCAGAGGAAGATATGCCTTATCTAAAAGATGGAACACCTGTAGATATTATTTTAAATCCTCTCGGTGTTGCTTCTCGTATGAACATTGGTCAAATTTTAGAAACTCATTTGGGTTGGGCTGCTAAAGAATTAGGGTTTAGAGCAATCACTCCAGCATTAGCAGGCGCAACTGAAGAACAAATTAAAGAAGTATTGCGTGAGGCAAAATTACCCGAAGACGGAAAAGTTATTTTGTACGATGGAACTACGGGAAACCCATTCGATAAAAAAGTTACTGTCGGAGTTATTTATATGATGAAGTTGAACCATTTGGTTGAAGATAAGATTCACATGCGTTCTATTGGTCCGTATTCCTTAATTACACAGCAGCCACTTGGTGGAAAAGCTCAGTTTGGTGGACAAAGATTTGGAGAAATGGAAGTATGGGCACTTGAAGGATATGGAGCGTCTCATGTTCTTCAGGAGATGTTAACTATTAAGTCTGACGATGTGGTTGGTCGAACCAACGCATATGACTCGATAATAAGAGGTCAAGAAATTAAAACTCCAAACGTACCAGCATCTTTTGATGTCTTGGTACGGGAAATCAAAGCGCTTGGTCTTAACGTTGAGACCATCGGTGACATGAAAGAAGAAGATTATAATAAATAATTGAACTATTATGTCAAAAGTAAGTGATTTTAAAGCCATTGAACTAAAGCTAGCCTCTCCTGAGGATATTTTAAGGTGGTCTCATGGTGAAGTAACCAAGCCAGAAACTATTAATTATAGAACTCAAAAAGCCGAGAAAGACGGTTTATTTTCTGAACAAATTTTCGGTCCAGAAAAAGACTGGGAATGCTACTGTGGTAAATATCGTCGGATTAGATACAAAGGCATAGTTTGTGACAAATGCGGAGTTGAAGTAACTCGATCGATTGTAAGACGTGAAAGGATGGGGCACATTAAACTAGCCTCACCTGTTTCGCATATTTGGTTTTTAAGGAATGTGCCATCAAAGATTGGGTTAATGTTGGGCATGTCCGTAATGGACTTAGAAAAAGTCATTTATTTCGCGAGTTACATTATTACTAAAGTCGATGATGAAGCGAGACAGCAAGTTATTAAAGATTTAGACAAAGAATTTAAAAACAAATTAAAAGCAGCGGCAAGTGAAGATGATAAACAGCAATTACGTAAACGACGCGATAAAGTTGCTTCTGGTTTGCGTTCATTAAAGCCTCTTTTAATTATTTCAGAAAATCAATATCAAGATTTGAGCATGCAGTATGCGCAGGTCTTTGAGGCCGGGATCGGCGCTGAAGCGATCCGACAAGTTTTGGAAAAAATAAATTTTGATGAACTTATTAAGGACTTAAATGTCCAATTGGATAAAACAGATGAAGGATTAGCTAGAACAAAAATTACCAAACGAATAAGATTGGTTGGAGCAATGAAGCGATCTAAGGTCAGACCAGAGTGGATGGTTGTTAGTGTTTTGCCAATACTGCCACCTGATTTAAGGCCAATGGTTGCCTTGGATGGAGGTCGTTATGCTACGTCGGATTTGAACGATTTGTATCGACGCGTTATTAATAGAAATAATCGATTAAAAAAACTTTTAGAATTAAGTGCTCCAGAGGTAATTGTTAGGAATGAAAAAAGAATGTTGCAGGAAGCTGTGGACGCTTTAATTGATAATTCAGCTAGACGAGGACAAGGGCCAATCATGGCATCAACAGGGCAAAAAAGAACATTGAAGTCATTGGCAGACATGCTAAAAGGTAAGCAGGGGAGGTTTCGTCAAAATTTGCTTGGTAAGCGAGTTGACTACTCCGGTAGATCAGTAATCGTTGTTGGACCAGATTTAAAACTTGGCCAATGCGGTTTACCGAAGAGAATGGCCTTGGAATTATTTAAACCGTTTGTTATCAGTAAGCTAGTTGAAAGAGAATTAGTTCATAATATCAGAGGCGCTGGTCGTTTAATTGAACAAGAGACAGATGAAGTCTGGGCGATTTTGGAAGAAGTTATTATTGGCAAGCATGTTTTGCTAAACCGTGCGCCGACTTTGCATAGACTTGGTATCCAAGCTTTCCAGCCAATATTAATTGAAGGTAGCGCTATACAGGTGCATCCTATTGTATGTAAGGCTTTTAACGCTGACTTTGATGGAGACCAAATGGCTGTTCATTTACCGTTGACAGCAGAAGCACAAAAAGAGGCACGTGAATTAATGCTAGCTTCACTTAACTTATTAAAGCCTGCTACTGGTGAGCCAATTGCTATACCAACTCAGGATATAATCTTGGGATGTTTTTGGCTAACAAAATTAGTTGATGGAGCCAAGGGTGAAGGAACTTATTTCGCCAGTAAAGACAATGCGATTTTGCATCACCAATTAGGATGGATTGATCTTCGAGCAAAAATTAATTTGCGACAAATAATAGATGGAAAAATGGAAACTGTTGAAACTTCAGTTGGGAGAATTATTTTCAATAATACCTTGCCGGAAGAAATTGCTTATGTGAATAAGAACATGAGCAATAAAGATTTAAGATATTTAACAGCCGAGCTTATCCATAAGTTAGGTAATGAAAGAACAGCTGTAATTTTAGATAAAATTAAACAGGTTGGTAACGAATATGCCACGCAATCTGGATCAAGCTGGGGAATGGATGATTTAACAGTCCTAACCGCGAAACCAGAAATTATATCTAAGGCGGAAAAAAGTGTTGAATTAGTTCACGGGCAATATTTAGATGGACTATTAACTTGGGAAGAGAGATATTCTCAAATTATTGAAATTTGGGCAAGAGCAACTGATGAAATTGCTAAGGAAGTTGCTAAAAATGTGGACCCAACTAGTTCAGTTTATGATATGGTGCTTTCTGGTGCACGTGGTTCATTCGGTCAATTATCCCAGATGATGGGTATGAAAGGTATGGTAGTAAACCCAACAGGTGAAATTATTGAGTTGCCTATTAAGAGTTCATTTAAAGAAGGATTTAATCCGCTTGAGTATTTTATTTCTACCCATGGAGCTAGAAAAGGGACTACAGACACTGCATTACGTACTGCCACTGCTGGTTACTTAACCAGAAGGTTGGTAGATGTTTGTCAAGACGTTATTATTAAAACGGAAGATTGCGGTGATAAGGATGGAATTTTTATTTATAGACAGGATGGGCAAGAATATGGGCGAAGTTTGGGATCTAGAATCGTTTCTAGAATATTACTGGAGGAAATAAAAGACGGTGATAATGTTATAGCCAAAAAGAATCAATTGTTAGATAAAGAAACCGCTGATGCAATTGATAAAACAGGTATTGATAAAGTAAAAGTTAGATCAGTTATCGCTTGTAAAGCGTTGGAAGGTGTTTGCCAAAAATGTTATGGTTATGATTTAAGTAATAATCGATTAGTTGCTAAGGGGGCGTTAGTCGGGGTTGTAACTGCTCAAGCAATTGGTGAACCAGGAACTCAGTTAACAATGAGAACGTTCCATACCGGTGGTGTAGCGTCTGGATCTGATATCACACAGGGGTTGCTACGTGTGGAAGAAATTTTTGAATGTCGTCCGCCAAAAGGTAGGGTGCCAATTAGTGAAGTAGATGGAAAAATTACGGAAATCATTGAAACAGAGAAGGATCGCATTATTAGAGTAAAGGCAAATAAGAAGGCAGATGCAAAAAATCAGGATGTTGAGGTTAGTGATACTCTAAACACAGAGTATACTATTCCAAGAAATATTAGTTTGTTGGTCAAGGAGGGTGACGAAGTTAAGGTTGGCCAACAGCTAGCTGAAGGAAATGTTGACTTGAAGGATTTATTTAAACACGCGGGTGAAGAATCTGTTAGACGTTATGTAATAAGAGACGTTCAGAACATATATACAGCCCAAGGTGAAGGAATTCACGATAAACATGTAGAATTAATTATTCGTCAAATGTTCTCTCGTGTGAAAATTGAGGATTCTGGAGAAACACCATTACTAATTGGTGATATCGTTGAGAAACAAAAGTTTATAATTGAGAATGATATTGCTAAAAAAGTAGGTAAAAAAATTGCAAAGTGTAGTCAGCTATTAATGGGTATCAGTAAAGTTGCTCTAACAACTGAGAGTTGGTTATCGGCGGCTTCATTCCAAGAAACCTCGAAAATACTTATAAATGCAGCGGTTGAAGGTAAGATAGATAGATTGCGTGGTCTTAAGGAGAATGTTATTATTGGTAAGCTTATACCAGCTGGGACGACATTTGAGGATCTTGGGCCAACTAATGAGGATACAAAGGAATAATTTAGATAAAAAAACGGCCAATGATGGCCATTTTTTTATTAAACGTTGCTTACTTGTTTTTAGTATGCAATGTGTAGTAAAATATAGTTATAATGAAAGATAAAGAAAACACTAGGGAGCGGAAATCTAAAAAAAGTTTTAAATTTCCGGCTCTGAATTTAAAAGTAGAGACCAAGAAAGAAGTTTTAGCGGTAATTTTGTTTGCCTTGGCACTGGTAAGTCTTTTAAGCTATCTAAACTTTGCTGGTATTTTTGGTAATTATTTTTTGCAAGCGGGGGAGTCGTTATTTGGGCGTGGCTATTTTTTAATACCTTTGTCATTAATTCTTGGCGGAGTTTCAATTATTAAGTCTCTTCATGAAGATATTTATGCCTCAACATTCGTTGGGATGGGTTTATTTGTATTGAGTTTCTTAGGGTTATTTAATGTTTTAATGATTGATAGTGAAGTTTCTCAAGCAGGCGGTTATCTAGGCAAAATTATTGGTTCTCCCTTAATTAAATTATTTGATTTTTGGGCATCATTGATTATTCTATTGGTATTAATCCTGATTTCAGTATTAATAACTTTTAATTTCTCAATAAAAAATTTAGTTGCTCTATATAAAGAGGCTAAGGATAATAAGCCGAGTGTAGTAAGTGGCAACGAATCAGTTGTGATACATAATGCTTCGGGAGAGATCGATAACAAAAAAAATGCTCCAAAGCCTTCTTTCAGGATGAAAAATATTGCGGATGAAATTGGAGTAAATGATGACGGGAAGAACAACATGGATAACGAAAATACGATTTCTACGTTGCCATTGGCAAGTTCACGAAAGTCCAGCTTCCAATTGCCTCCTTTAGATATTTTAGAATCAGATAAGGGCGAGCCATCCAGCGGTGATATACAAGCTAACGCCACGATAATAAAAAGAACTTTAGCTAATTTTAGTATTGAAGTAGAGATGGCTGAAGTTAATGTAGGCCCTACAGTTACTCAATATACATTGCGTCCAGCGCAGGGGATTAAGCTTACTAAAATTACTGGTCTGGCTAATGATCTCGCTTTGTCGCTAGCTGCACATCCGATTAGAATTGAAGCTCCAATCCCGGGGCGTTCATTGGTAGGCATAGAAATACCTAACAAAACAGCGACAAAAGTAAGGATGAGAAATTTATTAGCCAGTCCACTACTGCAGGAAAAAAATTCTAACCTCTGCTTGGCATTAGGCAGGGATGTAGCTGGAATACCAATATTCCCAGATTTGGCAAAAATGCCTCATTTACTAATCGCTGGCGCAACTGGCACTGGTAAAACTATTTGCTTAAATGCCTTGATTACCAGTTTGCTGTATCAAAATACGCCAGAGAATTTAAGATTTATATTAATAGATCCAAAAAGAGTTGAGTTCACACCTTATATGGGTATTCCGCACCTTTTAACTCCGGTTATATTAAATCCTGAAAAGGCTGTTAATGCATTACGTTGGGCGGTAGGAGAAATGGAACGCAGATTTGATGTTTTGTCAGGGTTAGGAGCCAGAGATATAACTTCGTATAATAACAAGCTTAAAGCAAAAAGTGACGAAGATTTAATGCCATTCATTGTAATTGTTATAGATGAATTGGCAGATTTGATGTCTACTTTTGGTAGGGAGATGGAGGCTGCCATTGTAAGAATTGCCCAAATGGCCAGAGCTGTTGGTATACATTTGGTGCTAGCCACACAAAGACCATCTGTAGAAGTAATTACCGGATTAATTAAGGCAAACATTACTACCAGAATCGCATTTCAAGTTGCTTCACAAATAGACTCTAGGACTATTTTAGACTCTGCTGGCGCAGAAAAATTATTAGGGAATGGAGATTTATTATTGCTGTCTGCGGAATCATCAAAACCACGTCGAGTACAAGGCGTATTTATATCAGAAAAAGAAGTTAAGTCAACAACTGATTATTTGAAGGACGCAGGTGAGGTGTCTTATCAGGAGGAAATCATACAGCCGAAACAATCTCAAACCGATTCTGAAATCGCAGGTGAGAATTCTGGTGATGATGAGCTATATGGTGAGGCCCGGCGGACTGTCATCGAAGCGGGCAAAGCATCCGCATCATTATTGCAAAGGCGTTTAAGAGTAGGCTATGCGAGAGCTGCCAGACTTTTAGACATACTTGAATCGAATGGTATCATCGGCCCATCTGATGGAGCAAAACCACGTGATATTTTAATTGCAACCCCTAATGAAGATTCCGATATTTACAGTCAAGAAAATTGACACACCGAGCTTGGGCGCAAAATTAAAAGTTGAAAGGATTGCGCAAAAGATTTCATTGGAGGAGCTGTCTTTTAATACAAAAATACAATTAAAATATCTTCAGCTTATGGAAGCGGAAGAATATGGTAGTTTGCCTGCTGACATTTATGTTAGGGGGTTTTTAGTAAAGTATGCGGATTACTTGAATTTAGATGCTGAACCCATATTAGATCAATTTGAAAAGGAGCGCGGTGTAATGTATAAAATTGCAAAAAAACCAGAACATCAATCATTGCCTTCGTTAGTGCAGAGAAACATTTCAATTACGCCTAAAACAATAAGCATCTCAGCCTTAATAGTGTTATTTTCACTAGGAATTTTTTATGTAATATTTCAGTGGGCTTATTTATTACTGCCACCTAAACTATTAGTTGAAAATTTTCCGAGAGATGGCATAATTAACGTAAGAACATATAGCCTAGAAGGTGAAACGAATCATGGCAATAGTTTAACGATAAATAACAGAAAAATATATATTGATAAAGACGGCTTATTTAAAGAAATAATTAATTTAACAGAAGGAGAAAACATTCTACGTTTATTAGTAAAAAATCAGTTAGGGAGGGTAACCAAGGAGGATTATAAATTAATATATCAACCATGACAAAAAATAAATCTATAATCGAAGAAAAACAAAAAGCTCTTGATAATGCAGTATCTGAAATAAAGGAAAAATATGGGGAGGGGTCGATAATGATGCTTGGAGAAACAAGGCGAGTAGATATTGATGTAATCCCAACTGGTTCTATCGGCCTAGATATGGCTTTGGGGGTTGGTGGTCTTCCTAGAGGTCGTATAGTTGAAATTTATGGACCAGAATCTGGAGGTAAAACAACTTTGTCATTGCACGTTGTGGCACAAGCACAGAAAAAAGGTGGCCTTTGTGCCTTTGTGGACGCAGAGCACGCAATGGACCCAGAATACGCTAAAAAGTTAGGAGTAAAGATTAATGATTTATTAATCTCTCAACCGGACACTGGAGAGCAAGCCTTGGAGATTGTGGACTCATTAGTTCGGTCAAATGCTGTGGATGTCATAGTGGTTGATTCGGTGGCTGCCCTGACACCAAGAGCTGAAATTGAGGGTGAGATGGGGGATACTCATGTGGCGCTACAAGCAAGGCTTATGTCACAGGCGCTTCGAAAGTTAACTGCATCAGTTTCTAAATCAAATGTAATAATAATCTTCATCAACCAGACAAGAATGAAAATTGGCGTAATGTTTGGCAATCCTGAGGATACTCCAGGAGGGAAAGCCCTGAAGTTCTATGCTTCAGTAAGAATAGATATAAGAAGAATTGCTCAAATTAAGCAGGGAGATGAAATAGTTGGGTCAAGAATAAAAGCAAAAGTAGTAAAAAATAAAGTAGCACCTCCATTTCGTGTAGCGGAATTTGATTTAATGTATAATCAGGGGATCTCCTACGAAGGTGAATTAATAACTTTAGCTATTAAATATAATATTATAAAGAAAAGTGGTTCGTGGGTTTTATATGGCGAGGATAAACTTGGTCAGGGGCTTGAGGCTTCAAGAAAATTTTTGAAGGATAATCCAAAAATCTCCGAAGAAATTAAAACGAAAATTATCAAGGCCATAGCTGATGAAAAAGCCTTGGCGGATTAATCATTTACTGTGATTGGGGCAATGAACATTTTTACAAAAACACCTAGCTTATAGCTAGGTGTTTTTGTAAGTAATTTTTTTACCTAGAAGTAAAAGGTAAGAGCGCCATGAATCTCGCTCTCTTGATAGAGCTAGACACTAGTCTTTGATGCTTATTACAAGTACCGCTCCTTTTTGAAGGTAAGATTTTAGCTTGCCCCGTTAAAAACTGACGCAAAAATTCGGTATTTTTATAGTCTAATGTAATTATATTTTGTTGGCACAATAAACAATTTTTTTCCATATTTTTTATTAAAAAGGTATATCTTTAATATCTATTCCGTCTTCATTGGCTTCATCTGCGTCAATAACAGGAATTGATTTTTGTGAGTCTGCATTAGATTTTGGAGCTGGGCTGTTAGTAGGTTCATTACCAGTCTTTGGACCCATTTGCATGTTTTCTGCAATTATTTCAGTGCGAGATCTTTTTCCGCCGTCTTGTGCTTGCCATGTCCTTGTTTGAATCCGTCCTTCAATCAAAACCATTTTTCCTTTGTTTAAGTATCGTTGGCAGATATCCGCTAATTTTCCGAAAACTACTATATTATGAAATTCAACAGCTTGCTGTCTATTGCCTTGAGCGTCATTGTAGATTCTATTAGTAGCGATACCAAAGGTAGCGATCGATTGACCCGATGGAAGTGTTCGCACTTCGGGGTCTCTGGTTAAATTTCCTAAAATAATGGCTTTATTAAAATTCATAATTTATTTTAAGTTAATATCTCGTCTAACTTTTTATCAAGCTCTTCCATAGAGGTTTTGGGTTTCGCTGGAGCAATTGTCTTCTCATTAACAGTTTTTTTGCGACCTATTAATCGTTTAGAACCTTTTTTAGGTTTTGCAACAACTGTTGGTTGTGAATATGTCGCCGATTCTTTCCTTATAATCAAATGTCTTAGAACTCGCTTGTTCAATGTAAGTTCGGCGTCAATTTTAAATAAATTCTCTTTAGGTATCTCAGCGTCTATTGTAACATAAATACCAAAATCTGCTTTCTTAATTTGATAAGCAAGCTTTCTTTTTTGACCAACGTGTTCATTTGAGATTGAACCTCCATTTTTGCCAACTAATTCGTTAATTTTTTTTGTCTCGTTTGAGATCTCTTCAGGAGAAATCTCAGGTCTTAAGATATAAGTAATTTCGTGCATTTTTTTATATTAACTCGTACGTTAGACATTAAACTTAAAGTTTGCGATATCTCCATCTATCATGACATATTCTTTGCCTTCTTGGCGCATTAGTCCGAGATCTCTAGACTTGGCCTCAGACCCAGTTTTTTCGAAATCGCTAAAACTTATAATTTCGGCTTTAATAAAGCCTCGCTCAATATCCGAATGGATCTTACCAGCAGCCTGTGACGCTTTGGTCCCCTTAGTTATAGTCCACGCCTTTAATTCCACATTTTTACCGCCAGTAAAGAACGTAATTAAGTTTAGTACATCATAGCAGGCTTTTATGAGGCGGTCAAGGCTACTGGATGCGAGACCTAATTGACTGATTTCGTCTACAGTAAGGTCATTCAATTCATTCTCTAGCTTGGCGTCAAGTAAGATATAATTTTCGCCTTCTATGAGCCCGTCAATGGGTAAATTTAGCTCTTTAGTGACCGAATCTTCATTAAAGGCGTATATCATAGGTTTAGCGGTTAGTAGCCCTAATTCAGCAAATAAACGCTTGTAGGCTGGGTCGTTAGTGGCTAGTGGCATATCGCGCAAGGCTCGTCCATTGTTTAATTCATTAAGAGACGCTTGAAGTATTTCGGTTTCTTTAATTTTATCTTTGTCGCCTGATTTTGACTCTTTTGCAACCTTATCTAATCGCTTAGTAATCGTGTCAATGTCTTTTAGAGCTAGTTCCGTATTAATCGTTTCAATATCTCTTTTCGGGTCTGGATTTTTTTCAACATGTATTACATTTTCATTTTTAAAAATTCTTATAACCTGACAAATTGCATCCACTTCTCTAATATTTGTTAAAAACTGGTTGCCTAGTCCTTCCCCTTGATTGGCTCCCTTAACTAACCCAGCAATATCTACAAATTCAATTATAGTAGGCGTTACTTTAGATGGCTGCATTAATTTTTGCAAAGTATCAATTCTTGTATCGGGCACACTCACAATACCCACATTTGGTTCTATGGTACAAAATGGGTAATTAGCAATATCGATTTGTTTTCTAGTTATTGCTTTAAATAAAGTTGACTTACCTACGTTGGGTAAACCAACTATTCCGATGGCAAATGACATATAATTTGTTTGTAATGAATTATCAATTAATGATAAGATAATGTTATGGTAACGGTCAAGGAAAAAATATTTAATCAATATGATATCCGCGGAAAATTCCCGGATGAAATCAATGAAGAGTCATCTCAGCTAATTGGTGCTGGGCTAGTTGAGTTTTTAAAAAAAGAAAAATTAGAGAGCGATATAATAGTCGGTCATGATGCTCGTTTATCATCGCCTGATTTATCTAGAAGTATTATAGACGGAATATGTAGACAAGGATTTAATGTTATAAATATTGGTTTATGTACTACTGATTGCGCAAGTTTTGCTTCTGGCTATTTAAATTTACCGGCTGTTATGGTTACGGCCTCTCATAACCCTAAAGAATACAATGGCTTTAAGTTCTATTTAGCTGGCGCGAAAATTTTAGATTTTAAAAATGGCCTGCTTGATATTAAGAATATAATTAACGGCAATATTGATTCTAGTGAAATAGTAGGACGGGTAGAGATAAAAAATATACACAGTGAATATATTAAATATTTGCAAGGCTTTGTGGACTCAAAAGAACTTAAACCACTGAAAATAGTAGTTGATGTAGGCAATGGTGCAGTTGCGCCATTTGCTGAAGAACTATTTAAAAGTTTGCCTTTTGAGGTAGTTAAACTTAATTTTAACATGGATGGAAATTTTCCTGGCCGAGGGCCTAACCCTACTATTCATGGAGTTTTAGATGAATTAAAGAAAAAAGTTCTTGAATATAGCGCCTCAATTGGTGTTGCTTTTGATGCCGATGGCGATAGAGTAGTATTTGTTGATGATGAAGCATATAATATTCCGCCATCAATAATAGCGTCATGGATACTTGAGTCATCATTTGGTGCGAATGTAAAGATTATTTATGACGCAAGGCAAGTTAAACTAATTGAAGAAGTTGTGGGACGACTCAAGATGGTTGGTATAAGAGAATATTCAGGGCGCTCCATAATCAAGCGTCGGATGGAGAATGATGATGCTGATTTTGCGGTAGAGCAAAGTTGTCATTATTATTTTAAGGATGCATATTATTCAGATAGCGGTTTAATCGCCTTGTTATACGTACTTAAACATTTGTCACTTAAATATCCTACATCTGCATCTGCTTTAGCTATGCCTTGGCGAAAAGAATGGGTTGGGTTTGAGGAAAATATTGTTGCCAAAGGACAGCTTGATGAAAAAATTAAAAAAATCATAGAAAAATATGTCACTCCGACATCCTCATGTAAGGTTCTAGATAGTGCGGATCGTTTGATTCTAGATTGCGGTGATTGGTACTTAAATTTACGCGCTTCTAATACAGAGCCGGTTTTTAGATTAAACATTGAAGCCAAACAATGGGCACTGCTAGAAGAAAAAATGTCAGAAATTAAAATGGTTGTGTTTTGATTAAGTTTAATTTATAATCGTGCGAGGATAATTATTATGGTTCTTTAACTTTTTTGGAGGACTTCTCATGGCATATATCAGCTGTAGTGTTTGTAGAGGTACTGGAATTGATAGAGGCAATGCTACTAGCTTTGACAGGTTCTCAGTAGGAAAAGAATCTATTGAACTATGCAAGGCTTGTGATGGGACGGGTGAAGTTTATGATTATAGTATACGAGAGCGTACAGATTTAACGGGGATTGCTCAAATTGTTGTCGTGCTATTTATAATATTAGTCGTTGCGGGTAAACTTCTTCATTATTTCTGATGCACTCTTATACTTCAATTATGACAGGCAACACCATTGGCCTACGATTTGTTCTCATAAATAGAAATTGTCCAATTTTATCACGCATATTTTCTTTCACATAAGACCAATTAATTGGATGCTGGCCTCCTGTTACTCCTTCAACTATTTCTTTAACTTTCTTTCTAGTGTCCATAAGTAACTCCTTGTTATCGCGCATATAGATGAATCCTCTGGAAATGATGTCTGGGCTGTTTTTCACTTTCCCAGTTTGTGCATCAACAGTCACGATAACGACAAACATACCGTCTTTAGACATCATCTGTCTATCGCGTAAAACTACTGATCCAACATCACCCACGCCAAGCCCGTCAACCATCACATAACCAGTTGGCACTTTTTTATTGCCTATTGTAACTTTGTCAGTAGATAAACTAATTATTTGTCCGTTTTCCGCTAAGATGACATTTTTTTCGTCCATGCCAGTTGTTTGGGCAATTTCTCCATGCAACATAAGCATATAAAAATTTCCATGAATAGGCATCAAAAATTTAGGCTTAATTAAATTTAGCATCATTTTTAAGTCTTCTTTCTGGCCATGCCCTGAAGTGTGGATATCCATCAATTTGTAATGATAAACCCTGGCGCCTTGTTTATAAATATTATCTTTAAGTGATTGGACCGTTCTTTCATTTCCAGGAACAACAGATGAGGAAAATACTACACTGTCATCTTTTTCGATTTTAAAGTTTTTATGTTCTTTATTAACAATTCGCATCAGTACCGCATTACCTTCACCTTGCGCGCCAGTGCATAAAATTACGGCTTTTTCTGGCGGGTATTCGTGAATTTGGCTTGGTTTAATTAGAGTGTGTTTAGTCACCTTTAAATATCTAAGTGATTTAGCAATTTCAACATTCATCCTCATGCTATACCCATCCACCGCAACCTTTCTATCATATTTTTCGGCTAAATTAATTATTGCTTGTACGCGACTTAGTAGAGATGCGAATGTTGCAATAATTATTCTTTTGTTGGATTCTTTAAAAATAATTTCTAAATTGTCTTGGACTTCTCTTTCTGAAATTGTGTATCCGAGTTTCTCGGCTGCTGTAGAATCTGATAGTAAGCATAATATTCCGCCAGCTCCAATTTGAGCGATTCGCGCAATATCAGCTGGTTTCTCGCCAATCGGGCTGTGATCGAATTTAAAATCTCCAGAATGAACGACCGTGCCAACCGGAGTATGTAAAACAACTCCGAGTCCATCGGGTATATTATGATTTACATGAAAAAATTCAACCTTAAAATCCCCTAAAGTTAGTTGAGAATCTTGCGTTATTAACTCAATATTTAATTTAGGTATTCCATGAAAGTCTTCTTGACGACGCAACACAATACCCCTTGTAAGTGCAGCAGTATATATTGTTGGGTTTCCGAGTCTATGCATTAAGTGAGGGATTGCTCCAATGTGGTCGTAATGACCATGCGTTATTATAACTCCGAGAATATTTTTTTCTTTTCCTTCGAGACAGGCAATATTAGGAATTATATAATCAATTCCCGGCATATCTTCTTCTGGAAATTGTAGCCCCATATCAACGATGATGATTTGATCATCATACTCGAAGATTGTCATATTTCGGCCAATCTCTTCAACTCCTCCTAGAGGAATTATGTTAAGAGTCGGCTCTTTTTTTACTGTTTTCTGTGGTGTCATTTTATTTTTGTTATTTTTTTTAGTTTATATTAAAAACATTATAAAATTATACAAAGGTGCACCTTTCTTGCCTTATAAAAGTTTAATTTTATGAATTTGTGGGGACGGGGAGAGTTGAACTCCCACGAAGTTTCCTCCACTAGCTCCTGAAGCTAGCGCGTCTGCCAGTTTCGCCACGTCCCCAATATAGGTTTTTCGCGAAGGTGCTGGGGTGAATTTATAATTCCACCACTTCGATATTTAATATTTTATTTATTGGTTGTATTAGTTTTTATTTAGATTATTAGTAGTTTATGCTAGCGAAATAAATTTAAAATTTTATTATTGGTGAGAATCAATTCAGACAATGGCTCTTTAGCTTTATCAATTTGGAACTCCTTGAATAATTGAGCTAATGTTTTCATTTTTATTGGTGTTACTTTTGGCCAACTTTTATTAATCACCCATTCAACAGCTTCGCCGCTGTCAATTGCGTAATATCCAGCTCCGTGATGTTCTTTGAATGGCTTGTAATCGGAAACAGATTTCTTGAACATAATGTTGCGCGTTACCAGGCTTTCGTCAGTGGAATTAATCATTAAATGCCCATATTTAGGCGGGACGTACACTTTTTCTCCTGTGCGAGCGGGGACAATAAATATTTCTTCTATATCCTCTCCATCTCGACGTTGCATTAAAAAATATCCAGCGCCACTGATAATTTCATATAATTCAGCACATTTGTGTTCGTGGCCGTATGTTTTATTAAATTCTACCCCGATTTTAATAGCGATAATCGTAGTTTCATCTAGTCGGAATTCCGTCTCATTTTTTAAAATATCTCTATTCATAAAATATAAATCCATGTCAGGCTTATCTGCTAGCAACACACTATCCATTGCCACATCACGCATTTCAATAAGCGTTCGAGGAATTCCTTTTGGAGGGAAATTTTGTTCACTCATAATTTACTTTAATTTTCGCGAAGTATTTATATACCAATTTTCTAGTTGGCCAAATCTTTCAGAAGGCAAAGATAAAACATTTGTATCAATTCCTTTTATTAATTTACTGACGGGATGAAGATAGTCGGGGCTATAAAGGAATATTGCAGGTTCGTCTTCTGTTATGGTTTTTGCAATTTGGGCTAATTTATCTTTTCGTGTGTCAGGATTTAAGTCTTGCCTTAAGTCAGTTAGCACCGTGTCAACGATTTTATTGTCATATAAGGACAGGTTAAGGCCAGGGTCTCTTTTTTGAGAGGAGTGCCAGAAAGAAAATGGGTCGGGCGTAAGGCTTAATACCTGCCCATAGAGCAGTGCTTGATACTGACGAGGTTTTATAACATCGCTTTGTATTGATCCGGGGTTGATGGTTTGAATATCAATTTTAATGCCAATTTCGTTCCAGGCTTTTTTTATAAATTCGGCTACCTGTTGGAGCTCAGATGATTCTATGGTTGTTAAGCTTAATTCTAAGATTTGATCTTCGGTGGTATTTTTATCAACTTTTACTGTTTTAAACCTAAAGCCTTCTTCATTCAAGTCTTTCCACCCAGCTTCTTCTAATAAATTAATAGCTTTATCTTTTGAATATTCGTAGACAACTTCACTATCAATGTCACCGAATATTGTTTCTGGGACCGGTGAATTGACTAACTCGCCATAGCCCATTAATATTTTCTGAATAATTTCCTCTCTATTTATCGCATGTGCCATGGCTTGTCTCAATGATTTGTTCGCTAAGAGTTTGTTTTGTTCTTCATTAAAAAAAATCGCAAAATATCGAGGTAATTTAATTTTATAAATTTCTAAGCTATTTTTTAATTTGGGCGCATCTAGCGCTGATAATCGGCTCGCTCCATCAATTTCATTTCCTTTAAGAGCCGTAAGCAAGGCGTCATTTGTTTGGTAGATTTTTAAAACTATTACAGAAATGTTTGCGTCATCTACATAGTAATGCTTTGACGCTTCAAGTGTTATACTTTTTAGATTACCTGATGGCGTCTTTTCCAATTTAGAGAATTGATATGATCCAGAGCCAATTGGTTTAAAGTTCAGGTCGGTTAAAGCAAAATTTTCAGGTTTAATTTTTTTCCATAAATGTTTTGGAATAATTCCAAGAGTAAATTTTTGCAAAAACCCAGCATATGAATTTTTAAGCCTAAATCTGATGTTAAGATCGTCTATCTTTTCAATTGTTATGCCTTCCCAGTTTTTTCTTTCCGGACTTCTATATTCAGTGTCTTGAATTATTTTTATTGTATATATGATGTCGTCAACAGTAAGGGGTTTTTTGTCTTGCCAAATTAAATCTTTTTTAAGAGTAAATTCATATGTTTTACCTTCATCTAAAATATCGTATTTTTCTGCGAGGTCTGTTGTTAGCTCTCCTTTGGAGTCGTATTTTAATAAACCAGAATAAATAAGTCGGTTGATGTCTCTTTCTGCCTCATTAGTTGATGAAAGTACAGGATTTAAATATCTGACTGTTCCTAGTATTCCTTCGCGATAAGAGCCTCCTTTAGATGGGATAACAACACTATTCCTATCATAATAAGTTACTGCAATTCCCAAAATTGAGGCAATTATAATAGTAGTAATTGCTATTGCAATAAATTGCTCACGTTTAGTCAGAATCTTTAAAAACTGACTCCACTGATATTTAGTAGGCCACTTATCAAAACGAGTAATATCTTTAATTTTTCGAACTATGATACTCAAAAAGTTTATAGAATCAGTATGGCTAGTGATAGACCAAAAAAGGCTATGGCCAGACCAATACTTGTCCCGAATAAAAATTTTTCAAAACCACGGCGAGTGTAGTATGCACTACCTCCACCACCTAGAATTGCGGAAGATCCCGCACCTCTTTGTTGAAGTAAAATCGAAGTGACCAATAAAACGACCAAAACAATTTCAATAATTCCAATAATAGTTGTCATATTTATTTAATCCGCAGACTCCACAGCTTTTTTCCCTGCAACAAAGAATGTATTTACAATACCAATAATAACTGAACCCCATAAGTAAGCATAAAAACCACTTATTTGTAACTCTGGCACAAATTGTACCAATAGCCAAAGGAGTACTATATTAATGACAATGTTAAACATTCCGAGAGTAAGCATTCGCAAAGGTAGAATAACGAGCTTTAATATTGGTTTAATAATAGCATTGATGATTCCTAAAATCAAGCCCGCTATTAAATACCACCACCATTGGCCATTTAAGCTGATATTGGCTAGCAACTTATCAGCGAAAAATATTGCTAATGCATTGAAGGCGATTTGCCAAAAAAACATCATATATTTATATATTATCAACTTTATTGTGCAAGGTCAATTGTCGTTTTCTTAAATTGCGATGATAGTTCAGTGCAAAGCGATGTGCTTCGTCTCGTACGTGTTGTAATAGTTGTAAAGCAGATGAATATCTATTTAACATGATACACTTATAAGGTGTAAAGATCACCTCTTCTTTTTTGGCAAGTGAGATGACGTGAATTTCCTTTTTAGCTTGGCTTAAGGCGAGCCTGGCAATATTGAGTTGCGCTCTGCCCCCATCAATTAATATTAAATCTGGCAACTTCCACTCTGGATGATTTAGTCGGCGGCTTAATGTTTCTTTTAGCATCCAGACATCATTTGCACCTTTAATATTTTTGATCTTAAATTTTTTATATTCTGATTTGTCAGGTTGGCCATTTAAGAATACAACCATGGAGCCCACAGCGTGGGTTCCGGAGATATTGGATATATCATAGCCTTCAATTCTAAAAGGAATAGGAATTTTCAGTAATTCACCAAGATCTGATATACGTTTTATTGTTTGACCTTCATCGGTAAAAATTTTTCGATGTGAAAATATATTGTTTAGAGAATATATTTGATCTTTGGCAACTAAAGCTTTTTCATATTGTTTGTCCTGCGATGCTTTCTCCATCGTTCGAGTGAGTTTTTTGAGAATCGCTTGCTTTTGGCCTAATAAAATTAATTCTATACTTTTTATATTCTTTCTGTAAGTTGGTTTTTGTGTTAAAAATTTATATTTACTGTTTGATTCAATGCAACAAATTCCCGCGCATTTACCAATTTGATAATTAAGGCAAGGTCTTTTATGCTTTTTGGAACAAGTACAATAGGGGAGGGCTTTTCTAAGGAATTTTAAAGTTTGTTTTATGGCCTTGCCATCAGTAAACGGTCCAATCAGTTTGATATTATTTTCAGCCTGGCTACGATGTATTAGCTTTATCTTCGGGAATATTTCTTTGTTAATCGCAACATAAAAATATGTTTTGTCGTCGCGCATTAAAACATTATATTGAGGTTGAAATTTTTTGATTAAATTAGCTTCTAGAATAAGGGCTTCGGCTTCTGATTCACAGGTTTGCCAGTAAATCTTATGAATATTTTCTATTAAAGATTCTTTGGCGCCATAAAGTTGCGCATTTTTTACAAAATATGAAGACAGCCTATTTTTTAAATTAGAGGCTTTACCTATATAAATTAATGTTCCGCTCGAATCTTCAAAAAAATAAACTCCGGGCGTTTTAGGGGCTTTTTTTATCGAAGCCTTTAGTATTGACATTTTTACCATTTTAATATATACTATATGAAAGTTCTTTTATAGTCAATGATAATTTAACCTAATATAAGGGGGGAAGGTCGAATGAATAAAATGAATAGATTGATTGGAAAGGATAAAAAGAGATTTTTTTCACATACAATCTGATAAGATATTGGAAAGTGAACTTTCAGATGAGCTCGAGAAGGAGCTGGGATATAAGAAGTTGATGACAGAAAAAAGGTCATCGACTGGAATATGTCTTAAGCACAGTAAAAGGGGGAGTGTTTGATGAAGTAGCTGTTCGCAGTTGTATGACTGCATTTGTTGCTTCGGCCAATAGTGATATCAAGCGTAAAAATTGGTAGTTTTTTAAGCACCTCGCTCTTCAGTGTGCGATTACGGAGATATCGCTGATTGCGGGAATATCATATTTTCGAGTTGCTGAAGGAATAGAAATGGAATTGTTGATGTTAAGTCAAACAATCACTGTATTTATTTTTTTACGATGATTTATTGGCAGCAAATAAAATTTTTCGTGAGTAGCCTATGGGCTAGAGTTGAAATGCATCAGTACGCCAAGGAAATTACAATATCTATATTGCAGACGACATTGGAAATAAGAAAGGCTATAAAGGAGGCGGTGCTTGTAGTTCATGAACCAATAAATGAGAGAGATGACCTGTCAACTTTTTTATCAAAAAGTTTATTATCTTGATTGCTGGTAAGACAATGAGCTAAATAATAAGCTCAAATGAGTTTATTAAGATGTCAAAATATTTATAGATGTACGAGTACACCCAGCTAAATAAGTGGGGTTTTTATTTAAGGCATTGAAATATTATTAAAAAACCTGTATAATGACTTGTTAATTAAAAATATGAAGAAATCCGATAATTTTAATAAAGATACAATTCGAATTAAGGGAGCGCGAGTGCACAATTTGAAAAATATTGACCTTGATATTCCTAAAAATAAACTAGTTGTTATAACTGGGGTTTCTGGCTCGGGGAAATCTTCTTTGGCGTTTGATACAATTTATGCTGAAGGTCAGCGTCGTTATGTTGAATCCTTGTCATCTTACGCGAGGCAATTTTTAGGAGTTATGGATAAGCCCGATGTGGATAAAATAGAAGGTTTGTCGCCCGCAATAGCAATTGATCAAAAATCGGTCTCTAAAAATCCCCGCTCAACGGTTGGAACAATAACCGAAATTTATGATTATACAAGATTATTGTTTGCACGTATCGGCAGGCCACATTGCCCAAAATGTAATCGCATTGTTAAAAAACAAAGCGCTAGTCAAATTGTTGACCAAATTTTAAAAATAGATAAAAAAGAAATTTATCTCTTAGGTCCAGTTGTTCAAGGGAAAAAGGGTGAGCATCGGTGGGTTATAGAAGAAATTCAACGCTCGGGGTTTATAAGAGTTCGAGTAAATGGCAGAATTATGCGAACAGAAGAAGGTCTAGAATTAAAGTTAGATAAACAAAAAAAACATACAATTGAAGTTGTGGCTGATAGAGTTTTGCTCAAAGACGGGCTAACACATGGCAAAGAATTACGTTCTAGGGTTGCTGATTCCGTTGAGACAGCTCTTAAATTTGGGGAAGGGATGATGATAGTATCTGATATGGAAAAAGACACAATCTACTCGGAAAGATTTGCTTGCCAGTACTGTCAGATAAATATACCAGCTATTGAGCCACGAACTTTTTCTTTTAACAGCCCTTTTGGTGCTTGCGCAACTTGCCAGGGGCTTGGAGTTAAACAAGAGATAGATGCAAATTTAATTATGCCTAATCCGCGATTATCAATTTCTGAAGGTGCAATTTTCCCTTGGTATTCAGCTTCACACAAGCTTGGTCGTCAAAGTTATTACTGGTGGATGTTGGAAGAACTAGCTACAAAGTTTGATTTTTCTTTAAATATGCCCATTTCGGAATTATCAACAAAAATTAAAGAAATAATTTTGCATGGCGACAAAGACGGAAAGTTTGAGGGAGTCATCCCAAACTTAGAAAGGCGTTGGAAAGAAACAGATTCAGAGTGGACACGTGAAGAAATTGAAAAATATATGCTGGTTATTGAGTGCCCAGATTGTAAAGGCAAGAGATTACGCGCCGAAGCTCTAGCGGTTACGATTGCAGATAAAAATATCGATTACGCCGTCAATTTATCGCTAGATGCGTGTAAAGACTTTTTTTCTAATTTACAAAATGTATTAAACACTGAAGAAGGAAAAATTGCTGCGCCAATCTGCAAAGAAATAATTGCTAGATTAAAATTTTTGCTGGAAGTTGGGTTGGATTATTTAACATTGGCGCGTCAGTCAGGTACATTGTCGGGTGGAGAAGCACAAAGAATTAGATTAGCGACACAAATTGGGTCTGGTCTTTGTGGTGTCATTTATATTTTAGATGAACCTTCAATCGGTTTGCATCAACGCGACATGCATAGATTAATAGATACGCTTAAAGAATTGCGTGATTTGGGTAATAGTGTTTTGGTAGTGGAACACGATGCCCAAACAATGAAGTCGGCCGATTGGTTGGTGGATATCGGTCCAACTGCTGGTGCTCATGGAGGAAAGGTAATATATTCTGGCGCACCAAATGAAATTCCAGTAGAAACATTAACTGGCAAATATTTGCAAAATAAATTAAAGGTAAGTTTAGACAAGAATAATGACGAAGATTCTAAAAAGGCTATTGTGATTAAAGGAGCCAGCGAGCATAATTTAAAAAATATCGAAGTAAAAATTCCATTAGGAAAATTTGTGTGTGTCAGTGGAGTGTCGGGTTCTGGTAAGAGTACGTTAATTAATGACATTTTAGCCAAGGCATTGCTTAAGCAGTTCTATCACGCTAAAAATGAACCAGGCAGTCATAAAAGTATTACAGGTACTCAACATATAAATAAAGTAGTCATGATTGATCAGTCACCAATTGGCCGGACTCCGAGGTCCAATCCAGCAACCTATACGGGTGTATTTTCGCCAATTAGAAATTTGTTTTCTAAAACCAACGAAGCAAAAATTCGTGGTTATCAAGCGGGCAGATTTAGCTTTAATGTAAAGGGCGGGAGATGTGAAACTTGCCAAGGTGAGGGATATAGAAAAATAGAAATGTATTTTATGCCAGACATGTATGTGGAGTGTGAAGAGTGTCATGGTGCAAGGTATAACAAAGAAGCGTTAGAAATTGAATTCAAGGGAAAAAATATATCCCAAGTCCTTGATATGAGTGTTGAAAAGGCTTATCAATTTTTTAAAGCCATCCCTCCACTTGAATTAAAATTGAAGACGTTATCAAAAGTCGGCCTTTCCTATATGAAGCTCGGCCAACCTGCAACTACTTTGTCTGGTGGCGAAGCACAGCGAATAAAGCTATCATCAGAATTATCTAGAAGAGATACAGGGCGTACTTTATATATTTTAGACGAGCCAACAACAGGATTGCATTTCGACGACATTAGAAAGTTATTAATTGTTTTACGTGAGTTGGTAGCTAAAGGAAATACTGTGTTGGTAATAGAGCATAATTATGATGTTTTAAAGTCTGCCGATTGGATTATTGATTTAGGACCCGAAGGTGGAGAGAAAGGCGGTCAGATTGTAGCAGAAGGCACCCCTGAAAGTATTAAAAAGAATAAAAAATCGTACACAGGAAAGTACTTATGAGTGCTTGACAAGAGAGTTAAAAAGTGATATAATTAACAGATAAGCTATTTGTCAATTTAAACCTATATTAAGGAGACGCAATTATGTGGCGGATTGGTATATTCATTATCATAGAAAGCGTAATAGCAAAATGGCAGTATAGATGGAGCTTGTTGCCTCAGTATGTGTATCTTAAGTTTGATGCCCGTACAAAAAATATGTCTATCTACAGTGGTTTATTTAAACCATTGTTGAGTGGACATCCGTCAGAGGCAATGATTCAGTATGTTGGCGTATGCTACGGCGAGACAGTTTGGGAAAAAGTAACATCTTTTTCTTTAAGAAAACCGGAAGATATGTTATTAACGAAAAATCATCATAATCAGCTTTCCATGCACATGGGTAGTTGCCCGAAATGTTTATCAAAGTTAGTCAAGAGTTTGGGTGCAACTAGTATCTATGCGTCTTGTGAGACAGAAATAACCTTACAATAACGGAGGGGAAATGAAAAAAATAAAATTAATGATTTGGTGCTCTCTGGTAGTAAATCTGGTCGCCTTCTTTGTTCTTTGGGGAGGCGTTATAGGTGTGGCGACTATGACTTACACTTTCATTGTTATAGTTCTATTTGCCTATCTTAGTAATAAGGTGGACAAATTCACATCGAAAGCACTTTGCTTCCCAGTGTTTATTTGTTCGCTGGCCATCAAGGTGCTAGGCAATATGTACCTCCAAAAGACAAATTAGTTTGAGTAAAAGCCGGGTAAAATTCCCGGCTTGTTTTTTGTCTCTAGGCTTGATAAAGTAATTAAAAAAGTAATATAATAATGTCAATGATGTTGAAGAAGTTGTTAAAATAATTAGTACCTTTGGTCCGAGAGAAAAAAGTAAGGCGATGTTTGTCTCGCTTGGAATAACAAAAGACTTGAGGATGCAGAGAAATATTCTAACGGATATTATGGTTCGCGGAACGGGTACAACCGTTTTAAGTTTGCAAATGATAATTCTTAATCTTTGCAAAGCAGGATTGTTGCAGAAGGATTTTCGCTCGCCTAAGGGATTTGTTGGCTTGACGGAAAAAGGAGTCAGTAGAGCTAACGTCATCTTGGCTTTTGGGAGCCAAGATTATGATGCAACGGTGGGGAAGAAAGACATTGAGAACGCTCTCCCATATAAAGAAGCCACAATTCCTGAAGCAAAGAAAGATCAAATTACTCAGGAGCAGTTAATTGGGCAACTTTGTAAAAAGGTTGTCGAGATTCTCGACTTGGTCGGGAATCTCTATCTCGCGAAATAAAAAAAATTTGAGCCCGCATTTAATACGGGCTCTTTTTTATTGTGTAGTTATTTTTTCGTTAGATTGTTGCGCTTTTTGATAAAAATAATCATCAATTAAGCGCTTCATTTCTGTAGCTATGATACTTGCATCAGGTTGAATATCTCCCTGTGAGTAATAGAAGGCAAATCTTTTATTAGAGGGTGGGTTTTCAATAGTTATTGATACTAGGTCGTCATCATAATTGGATACAAGTATAGCGGGTTCATTTTTGAAGGTTATTGATGCTCTTGTTACATCCTTATTCCTTTCCGTGACAAATTTCCACGAATCCTGCATGAGCAATCTTCTTAGCTCATCAATTATGTATTGCGTTCTAAACATAGCAATCTCCTTTATTTAGGTTTTAAAAGTACCATATTATTATACACTAATTAGCAAAATAACGCAAGTATATAATTTAGCACTCTTGACATTGGAGTGCTAATTTTATATATTTAATTATTATAAATTAAAAATAAAAATATGCCAAAAATCAGACCATTGGCTGATAGGGTAGTTATAGAACCCTTGAAAGCCGAAGAAAAAACTAAGTCAGGTATTATTTTACCAAGTTCGGTAAACCAAGAAAGACCAGAACAAGGTAAAGTTGTTTCAGTGGGAGTTGGTAAGATGGGTAAAGACGGAAAATTGATCCCAGTTAGCGTAAAAAAGGGCGATGTGGTGATATTTTCGAAATATGGCCCAAATGAAATTAAGTTAGACGGCAAGGAATATTTAATCGCCCGTGAAGAAGATATATTAGCGATTTTAGAATAATAAAATTAATATTCAATAATCAAAACTATGGCAAAAATAATTAAATTTAATGAGGAGGCTCGTTCTAAAATGAAAAAAGGTGTGGATGCCTTGGCCAACACCGTTAAAGTAACTTTAGGCCCTAAAGGCAGAAATGTCGTTTTGGATAAAGGTTATGGTGCCCCTCATATTACTAATGACGGAGTTTCTATCGCTAAAGAAATTGAGCTTGAAGATAAATTTGAAAATATTGGTGCGGAGTTGGTAAAAGAAGTCGCTTCAAAAACCAATGACGTGGCTGGGGACGGCACAACAACTGCAACTGTATTAGCACAAGCTATAATTACCGAAGGACTAAAAAATGTTGCCGCAGGAGCCAACCCACTAAATATCAATAAAGGAATTCAAAAGGGTTTAAATGCAGTTGTGAGTAACATAAAGAAATTATCCAAGCCAGTGGCTGGCAAAGATGAGATTGCACAAGTAGCCACCATATCAGCGGCCAATGAAGAGATTGGCAATATGATAGCGGAAATAATGGAAGCAGTTGGTAAAGATGGCGTCATAACAGTTGAGGAATCACAGACTTTTGGTATCCAAAAGGAAGTGGTTAAGGGTATGCAATTTGATAAAGGTTATATTTCGCATTATATGATTACCGATACCTCACGGCTAGAAGCGGTTTATTCGGACCCTTATATCTTAATAACCGATAAGAAAATCTCAGCTTTAGCGGAAATTTTACCTATTTTGGAAAAATTATCTCAAAGTAGCAAAAAAGAACTGGTTATTATTTGTGAAGATGTTGAAGGTGATGCATTGGCGACTTTGGTTGTTAATAAATTACGAGGAGTCTTCCATACATTGGCTCTCAAAGCTCCGGGATTTGGAGATAGGAGAAAAGAAATGCTAAAAGACATTGCAGTTTTAACAGGTGGGCAGGTGATTTCTGAGGAAGTTGGCATCAAATTAGAAAATGCTGAACTAAAAATGCTAGGTCGTGCCAGAAAAGTTATTTCAAGCAAAGAAACAACAACAATAATTGAAGGGAAAGGCAAGAAAAATGAAATTGATGCCCGTGTTTCTCAAATCAGAAAAGAATATGAGAAATCAGATTCCGATTTTGATAAAGAAAAATTACAAGAAAGATTAGCTAAATTGTCGGGTGGAGTCGGCGTATTAAAAATCGGTGCTGCTACCGAGGTTGAGATGAAAGCCAAAAAAGATAAAATTGAAGATGCGTTGCATGCAACTCGCGCTGCAGTTGCCGAAGGAATTGTACCAGGAGGTGGCGTAGCATTAATTCGCTCGCAAAAAGCTCTTGATGATTTGAATTTTGAAGGCGAAGAGCAAGTGGGAATAAATATTCTAAGACGGGCGATAGAGGAACCATTAAGACAAATTGCTCAAAATGCTGGTTTGGATGGCGCGGTAGTCGTAGAAGAGGTACGACGTAAAGGAGGTATCCTTGGCTTTAATGCCAAGGATATGATTTACGAAGACTTAATAAAAGCGGGGATTATTGATCCTACAAAAGTTGTTCGTTCTGCATTAGAAAATGCCGTTTCAGCTGGCACAATGTTTTTGACCACTGAAGCCGTGGTTACTGAAAAACCAGAGAAGAAAGACCCAATGCCCCCGATGAATCCAGGTATGGGTGGCATGGGGATGGACTACTAAACAGCCTTAAACTGTAAAATAAAGGCTTAGTATTTTAAAACCGCCTGCTCTAGCCGGCGGTTTTAGGTTTACATACTCCATTATATAGTCTATAATACAATTGTATAAAATTTAGCCTAATTGCGAAACGAATATTTACAGTTCGTTTTTTTATGAGAAATATGAATATATTAGTAACTTTCCCTATTGGATTAACTAAAAATAAGAAAGTGGTAACTGGCGGAATAAGCCGACAGATAAAAGACTTTTATGGTTATGTAGCGAAAGAGCCGGACACTCATATGTATGGTCTCGTTATAAGATTCAAGCCAGGGTTATCAGCGACATTCAATAAGAGAGCGGTGAAAAAGACCGCGCCTCTTGGATTTCAATATTATTATATACAAGGTGACTCTACAAAACTATATAATTCAATAAAAAAAATCGACTCTTTAGAGGACATTAGTGTCTCTCGACTATCAGAAGCAATTATAAAAAGAATTATTGAGATTATAGAGCGAGATAAAGTGGAAGTAGTATTGATAAACGGCATGCCTTCGTGGCATGTTTGGTTTGTTAGAGAGGCGGCTAGACGAGTTGGTATCCCATTGGTCATGGTACACGCAGGGGTTATGAATCGAGAAGTACATATGTATCGCAATGTAATTGATAAAAAGATTGCTCAAATTTATAGTTGGATTGAAAAAGATTATTGCGGTGGAGACATATGGAATATATTTTTGAATGAAACGACTCGAGATTTTTTGAGAGAAAATGTTTTCGGAAGAAAAGAATTTCATGGAAAAGTTATTTATTTACCACTTGCCGAGGCGTATACTCGAGTAAAGGCTAAGGTTAATTCTACTAGCGAACAGAAGGCGTCAATTAAAGTTGGCACAGTCGGCCGGTGGGATCGTATAAAAAATCATCCAGCCATATTAAAGTTAGCCGAATATGCGCAAGCACATTCTTTGCCTATAAAATATTATTCGGTGACGATGATTCCTAATACACAAATAAATTTTAAAATGAAGGAAAAATACAGGAAGGTCGTGAATGTATTCGGTCAAATGTCTTCATCAGAATTAATAAAATATTATAAAGAATTAGATTTATTAATTATGCCGTCATTCTTTGATGTCTCGCCAAATACGGTTTTAGAATCAATGATAGTCGGCACTCCAGCATTAATTAGTCCAAATGTTGGGCATGTCGAGTGGTACAGAAAGACGGGGATAAGCAAATGGATAATTGATTTTAAGAATATCAAGCAAACGACTGACATGATTATCGAAGTCGCGAATCAAAATGTCCCAAAGGAAGTAACCGCTTGGATTAAAAAAAATCATAGAGCTAATAAAGCTTTTAAGGAGTATTTATCAGTCGCTAAAGAAGCGATTGCGGAATACAGTAAAAAATAATATTATAAACATATGAGAATTGCTCAACTAGCTTCAAATTATTATTCCATTCCTCCTAAAGCATCACTGGCTATTTATCACTTAGTTGGGCTTTTAACTAAGGGTTTAGTGGAAAAGGGTCATGACGTTACCTTATATGCAACAAAAAATTCAGAAACGTCTGCAAAATTAGAGTATGTTACCGATACAGGGACTATGGGTGCTGAAGGAATAGATGATATGATGCGGGCCCGTTTGATGCATTTACTTATTTCTCGTTGTTACGAGGAATCAACTAAGGGGACTTTCGATATAATCCATAGTCACTTTAACTTGTCTACTGCTTTCTATGCTCCACTGGTCAGCACTCCAACAGTACATACTTTCCATAGCCCACTATTGCCAGAATTAGTTGAAGTTTTAAGAAACTATATCAATAAGGCTTATTTCATTTCTATCAGTTTAGCTCAGCGTAAACAGCTCCCAGAATTGAATTGGGCGGCCAATATTTACCACGGAGTAAATACAATGAAATACACTTTTAATCCAAATATCGGTAGCCACTTATTATTTATGGGTAGGGTTACAGAGGATAAAGGTGCTCATATTGCTATTGAGGTCGCTAAAGCAACTGGGTTGCCGTTAATTATAGCAGGAAAATCATTTACTAAAGAAGGTTATTGGCATAAGCAAATAGAACCGCACATAGATGGAAAAAATATTAAATATGTTGGCGAGCCCGATCATCAAACAAAAATTAACTATCTTAAAAGCGCGAGAGCATTGCTTTTTCCTGTACTTTGGGAAGAACCTTTTGGGATGGTAATGATAGAGGCAATGTCTTGTGGCACTCCAGTTGTTGCATTTAAAAGAGGATCTGTCCCAGAGATTATTAAGGATTCTTTGACAGGTTATATTGTTAAAAATATCGATTCCATGGTAAAAGCAGTCAAAAAAATCGATAGGGTTGACCGTAGAGCTTGCCGTGATAGAGTGGAACAATTTTTTCGACTTCAGGTAATGGTTAATAACTATGAAAAAGTTTATTCACGTATCATCGAGGAGCAGAATGCAAAGCTAGCAAGGAAATAATTTTAAACTAAAAAATTAGAGCACACCAAAAACCGCTTGATAAAATAAGCGGTTTTTTGTATAATATAATTGTTTAAATAACTTTACTGAATAACATGCCAACGGGCGTTAATAAACGGGATGGGTTTACGCTTATTGAATTATTGGTTGTAATTTTTATTATCGCATTGTTGGCCTCTATAGTTGGTGTGAGCATAAATAAGCAACGAATAAGGTCACGAAATGCGAAACGAAATGCGGACATCAGACAACTGATCAATGCGTTTGCGTTGATAAATGCAGATAATTTAATGCCGGTACTAGAAGGTGCGCTTTGGTGTATTTTGCCATTTTGCCGAGATCCTTTTGGCGGAACTTATTCTATTGATGAGTCAACGAGTACAAAAGATTTACTCTCCCAATATTTAAATAGTTCATTGTCAGATCCTCCAGGTGGTAGAAATGGTGCAATTGGATATTGGTATCAGTCTAATTTCCCTGACTATACCTCTGTTGTTTACCCTAGTTTAAGCATAAAAAATGGACCTGTATTATATTGGTCACTTGAGCCAGATACTATAACAATGGATTCCTGCAAGCCAGGCATACCAATCATGGTACAAGAATCGCCACCAGATCCAGCTTCTAGAACAATATGCATGGTGAATTTAGATTATAAATAAATAATAAGCTAAACGTGAAAAATAAATTAAGTCTTATAAAGGAGGGAATTCTTTCAAAAAATTAATATGTGGAGAGGTCGCATAGAGGCCTAGTGCGCCCGCTTGGAAAGCGGATATACCGTAAGGTATCGGGAGTTCGAATCTCCCCCTCTCCGCCAAGTTTCACATTCAGCGAAATTGAAAGATGTTGCCTCGGCGCTTCGCGCCTCGGCATGACGGAATTTCCCCCCAACCCCCCCCTTCCGCCATGCCTCCACTCAAAAGCAGGCGGGCAAAAATTCCTTCCCCCAAATCCCCTTCCTTTTTGCCCGCCTGCTTGGGCTTCGCCCTGAAATTTTTTTGCGGGGCTATCA
>Ga0066639_10000537_pt1 | contig 33172 bp, 40 predicted proteins | sample CryGeyCG2114_010_2_FD_59504 | JGI IMG/M metagenome (GOLD analysis project Ga0066639, IMG submission 59504) | Groundwater microbial communities from aquifer - Crystal Geyser CG10_big_fil_rev_8/21/14_0.10 | ecosystem: Environmental > Aquatic > Deep subsurface > Groundwater | place: USA: Utah...
ATTAAGCCTCCATCGTCTAGCGGTTAGGACATCGCCCTCTCACGGCGGAAACCGGGGTTCGATTCCCCGTGGAGGTACCAGCCTTCGCTCTTACTACGTAGAGCTTCGGCTGGCACAGCCACGTACCGCATGATACGTGGCAAGCCAAGAAAGATTCACAGTTTATGCTGGGGATTTTTTTGTACGAAAAAACCTGATCGATGTCAGGTTTGAGATGGGAAATTTAGGTAGGAAAGAACCGGTATGGTCTAGAGGTGAATGTCGAGGCAGGGGGTCGCCTTCAGGTCGTCGGCTCTGCTCTTTTCGGCGGCGTCGCGGTAGTAGTCGCCAGTCTCGATCGGCTTGGAGAGTTCGAGGGCTTCGAAGAGGGAGGTCTCGGTTTCGGTGCCGGCCGGTATGCGGCGTGTGGTGCGCGTGGCCACGGTCGTGGCTGCGATCTGCTGGAGGGCGACGATGTCCGAGTGACAGAGGTCTCCGGTCTCACGCAGGATTTCGATGGCGCGTTTGGCCGTGTCTTGGCCGTAGTAGAACTCGTACTGGCAGCAGTTCAGGGCGCTGCTGACCGTGCTGAAGTCGATGTGCATGCGCTTGCCGGCGATCCAGTCGATGAAGCCGAAGCCACCTTCGGGGCTACACAGTAGAGCTGCAGCTTCTTCGGCCGTGATGACCGGCTGGTGGCAGTTGCCGGCCCCGAGTCCGAAGGGCACGCCGGCGTTGTAGAGCGCGGCGAAGACGTCTTCGATCTGGAGGCCCTTGGTGTCCACGAACTGCTCCATGCCGGTGAAAGTCGGGTCCCAACCCATGGTTGTCTCTCCTTTGTCCGAAGTTGGAAATGAATGGATTACCGAGTTGGTAATTGTTTATTATATCATACTTTTAAAAATTTGTCAACAGTTTTTTTGGCTTATTTTACAGTATGCTATATAAAAAAATCTGACGATTTAGGTCAGATTGTTTTTAATTATAACGGGTCATTTGAGCAAAAAGTTCTTGGTAAAAATCTCTGGGATCGAGTCGGGGCGGCAGGCCAGCGACTTGGGCGTCTCCCAACTCCATAACTATCCACTTGCCGTCTTTGGTCTCGGCAATGTCCAGGGTGAAGAAGTCACTATGGACTCTGGAAACTACATCATCATCTAGGGTAAGGAGAAAGTCTCGGGGCGGGCGAGTCTCTTTGTATTCGCCTTCATCCCAGTATTCAGAAATAAATAGAATTCTACAATTCAAGCAAACCAGACGAAATTCTTTGGTGAGTGGCATGCCACTTTGAGAATGTTCACCCAGAGGCATTAGCTCGACAAATTGTCGAAAAACCAGACCGCCGACCAGATCGTCACCTTGCAGTTTAATCAAGTTGCCAACTACTCTTTCAACGTCAGCTCGATCACTGGCGCAGGGAATAAAGCAAGCTTCGTGCCAATGGTGTTTTAGCGATTTGACGTAGTCTTTGACAATGATCGGTTTGTCACCGAAAATAGCAAGTGAAAACATGATTTCGTCAAAGTCAAAATCCTTGGTTCCTGGTAGCCATACGGTTGGCGGTGAATACTTTTTGATCAGAGGGAATGACTTGGGCAGGTGATGTGTATGGTGGTATTCTACCGGTGAATTGATCAGGAAGTAATTCTTGTTTTTCAGAGCATCGTACAGGTTTTTGTAGGTTTCTGGAGTCATCATCCAACCGCGATAAATCATTGTGACTTGGTTAGCTTGAGGCGGAATAGCTTTTAGGGCTAGTTTGAGATCACCAGCATCAAAAGCTTCAATGTCTAGAAGGCAGGTTTTCAAACCAGTTTCTCGAGCAGCCAGGTCTTCGGTGTTGAAATCCGGATCAACGGTTTTGGCATTCAAGTAGGCGGAAGGGAACAGGATGGTCGGTTTCATATCGATTTTCCTCTGATTCCTTGTGGGTTATTTAACTGAATATTGTACTAAAAATTTTTAATTTTGTCAAGGGGTTTTTTGTTCTGGGTCTCTAGATATGTTATAATTAAATTATAAGTTTTTATGATTTAATTATCAATAATTATATGGGTTTTTTAAGTAAGTTGTTTGGTGGTGGGAGCGAGAAAGAAGTGATTGAGACTCCAAAAGAACCGCCAATGGATAAGACGGCGGCTGTGGCCAAAGAAAAAGAAGTGTTGCAATTTGCTCAAAGTACAGCGACTGAAAATGGTAAGCTCATGGTTGAGTTGATGATGAATGCTACAGATTATTTTATGGAGAGTGATCGGGTGCCTCATCATGAGGAAGTGTCAGGTGGCGAGGTTAAGGAGTAGAGGATAATATTTTGGTTTATTACAAATATTTAATAAGAAAATATGGAACGAGATGAAAAATTTAATAAAGTTGTTCAAATGATGGCTCGAGCAGAAATGGATTCAAGACAGCAAGAGCATTTGAGGGTGTTTTTGTTTCAAATGATTGAACGGCCGGAATTTGGGCAGGTGGTGGATATTTTTGATAGTAATCCTGAGCTTTTTGATGCTTTTGCTCATAGTTTTGAGCTTAAAATCAGATTTTTTGAATTTGGTGGGGGTGAATCTGATTGGATTTTTTTGCTGGAGAAAGAAAAAGAGGTTATTGAATTGGCGCGATAGAAAAAAATAAGTTGGCAAATGAATAAAGTTACTCTTTTTGTAAGGGTAATTTTTTTATCCACAGGTTATTGTTGACGTTCGGTTTTTGTTTGGTTATTATGAATGTAGAAGCGAACATAAAGCGAACGCTTAGTGAACTAGCAAGTTAGTTAATTGGTTAATTAGTATGGTATACAGAGAAATAAAAACATTTAAAGATTTGAAGGTATGGAAAAGATCTCATGAGTTGGTTTTGTTGGTTTACAAATTATCTAATAAATTTCCGGATAATGAGCGTTATGGATTGACGTCTCAAATTAGAAGAGCCACTTTATCTATTGCCAGTAATATTGTTGAAGGGTTTGCTAGAAGAGCGGTTCGTGATAGTCTAAAATTTTATGTATATTCTTTAGCCTCATTAGAAGAGGTTAAGTATCAAGGTTTGGTTGCGAAAGATTTAAATTATATGAATGTGGTGGAGTATATTGAATTTATTAAGTGTTGTGATGAGGTGGGGAAAATGTTGAATGGATGGATGTCTGCACAAAAAGTTAATTGTGGTTTGCTTTAATCTTATTCACTAATTATCTGATTTACTAATTTTCTAACAATATATGACACTATCAAAGCGACAAAGTGAAATACTAAATTTTATCAAAGAGTTTGTGTGTGATTATGACTATTCTCCTAGTTATCGTGAGATTGGAGATGCTCTAGGTATTTCTTCGCCAGCAACGATTCATCAGCATATGCAAACTTTGAAAACAAAGGGGTATCTGGATCTTGATCCAAATGCACCGAGGTCACTTCAATTGACTGACAAAGTCATGAAGCTTGGTAAGAGTATTGAGTTACCACTTCAAGGGCTGATTGCGGCTGGTGAGCCAATCGAGGCAGTACTTCAGAATGAAACTATTGCGGTGCCGGTTGACTTTGTAACTAGTGACAATTCATATGTTTTACAGGTCAAGGGTGTTTCTATGATTGATGATGGTATTTTGGATGGTGATTACGTGGTTGTGGAGTATAATCCCTCACCCCAAAATGGTGATGTGGTGGTAGCTTTACTTGATAATGCTTATGTGACTTTGAAGAAATTCTTTAGAGAAAAAACACGGATTCGATTGCAGCCAGCTAATTCGACGATGAAGCCGATTTATTGTAAGGATGTGGCGATTCGAGGTGTGGTCAAAGCAATAATTAGAAAATTTGTATAATAAAATAGAAAATATTCGTTTTTCTAATATCCTACGCTAAAGCTTCGGATGTTAGAAATAATATGGCGGACAAATTAAATAAAAATAAAAGGGGGAGTCATTTATTAGGTGATAACACAAGCATGGTATCAGCTGATAAGATTCCCCCCCCAACAAATTAAAAGTATGTCAAAAAGAAAGTTTCGTTCAATGTATCGGCGTTATGTGCGCGCTTATTGGGAAGCGCTTACAGTAGAAGTGTAGCTGTTAGCTTTGAACTTTTAGATGATAATTTATGTACATCAAGTCATTTAAAGAATTAATTGTGTGGCAAAAATTAATACTATTAGTAAAGGATGTTTATAATGTAACCAGTTTTTTGCCTGATGATGAACGGTATTGTTTGGTGTCTCAAATGAGACGAGCTGCTATTTCTATTTCTTCTAATATTGCTGATGGGAAGAAGAGAAGAACTAAAAAGGATTTTTTGTCATTTTTAAGAATTGCCTCTGGTTTTGCTGCGGAGTTGGAAACTCAAATGATTATTTTGAGTGAAATATATGAAAATATTGATGTTTCTAGTTTGGGGGCTTTATTGGAGGAGGTTCAAAAAATGTTGGCAGTTATGATTAAAAAAATGGAATTTATTTCTAACAGCTAATAGCTACAAGCTAAAAGCTAACAAAAAATATGTATAACAAAGTGAATGAAAAAATTGAAGTTCTTTGTGCCTATGTCAAGAACAAGTCTTTACCTCTTTATTTTCGTTGGGGGCAACGTAAGTATAAGGTTGATAAAGTAAATTTGGTTCATTCGATAAGGAGCGGGAGAGATAAATTATACTTTTATTCCGTCAGTAATCAGGACAATTTTTTCAAGTTATGTTTTGACACTGATAAAAATCAATGGACTCTCGTGGAAAGTTTTTGTCAATAAAAAACAATCCTATTCACGATTGTAGAAAATTAAATTCGATTTAATGATTCTTGGTGACGAATATATTTTTTTCGATATGCTTCAATTTCGCTTTTTGCACCATTAATGCCGTATCTAATAAGAAAAAATATTCCTGTGCTGGAAATGATGATGGAGCCCAGTGTTAAGCATAAGCTTTTAAAGGCCATGATGGAAATGGGGCTTATAATTTTTAGAATGCACATGATGACCATGGCAAAAGGACCTCCAATAAACATACAACCAAGTAGAATGATTATGGCGCCAATCCATAAACCCAAGAAACCCATATAAAAAAGCCCGAAATTGCTTTGCCGGCAATTTCCAAATGTGAGGGCTTATTTTTTTCCATGATTTTTCTCCCTGGTGTGGTTGTAAAAAGACCAAAAGTGTTTAGTTGATCTTATCGTATTTTGATTTTTGTGTCAATTCCATATTAAAAACAATAATTATGCAACGGATTATTTTTCATATTGATATGGATTCTTATTTTGCTACCTTGGAACAGCAAGCCAATCCATTTTTACGTGGTCGGGCGATCGGTGTTAGTGGTAAAGAAGATTCCAGGACTGTCATAGTAGCGGCATCGAAAGAAGCCAAAAAATGCGGGGTGAAAACAGCCATGTCAATTTATGCTGCTCGAAAATTGTGTCCGAATTTATATTTGGTGGAAGGTGATGGTCCTAAATATCGATTTGTGACTGATAGTTTTATTAAAATTTTCAAGCAGGTAACTTCACAAATAGAAGTTTTTAGTATCGATGAGGCTTTTTTGGATTTGAGTGGTCATGTTAAGACATGGGGTGAAGCTCGGGTCAGGGCAAATTGGATTAAGTCACAGTTGAAACGTGATGTTGGTGATTGGGTGACTTGTTCTGTTGGAATTGCGGAAAATAAATTATTAGCTAAGGTGGCGTCTGATTTAAATAAGCCGAATGGTTTGGTGGTGATAAATGAAATTAACAAGTTTAATATTTTGGACAAGTTAAATTTGACTGATTTTTGTGGGATTGGACGCCGAATACAACTTCGTTTGGAGTCAATGGGGATTGAAACGGTAAAAAAATTGCGAGAATATCCACCGGAGGAATTAATTAAAGCTTTTGGACCGTATTATGGTCATTGGCTGCATCAAGCTTCTTTGGGATTTGATAGTTCTCCGGTCGTTGCGGATTTTGACGAGGCAAATGTAAAATCGGTTAGCCGTGCTTATACTTTGGATTTTGATACTTGGAATAAGGATGAAGTTTTTCAAGTGTTAATGCACTTGTGTGAAAAGTGCGGCCGGGAACTTCGAAGCAAACAGTTGGCTGGTCGAACTTTGCAATATTACTGGCGGTATGAAGATTTTACTCACGCTGGCGTTCGAGTGACATTTAAAAAGAAAATTAATGATGGTTTGGAATTGTTCCAGATTGGTTGGCAAAAGATGTCTAATTACCAATTACAGAAGGCGATAAGATTGGTTGGGGTTCGAGTGTCTAATTTGGAGCCAGTTAGTGGGCAGTTGCCATTGTTTGATCGAGAGAGAAAAAGAGGGGACTTGGTGCCATTTTTGGACCACATTAATGATACTTACGGTGAGTTGACGGTCAAGCCAGCTTATTTGCTGAAAAAATCTAGATTAAGGCACAAAATTGGGGGTTTTAAGTATGGAGACTAATATGTTTTAGGCACACACATTTGGCGGTTTTGGCAGGAGTTCCGTAACCATGGAGGAGCCGAATGATGGAAGAAAATCGAGTTGTTTTGTAATATATAATCAGTCATCCAGACGAAGAAAATCATCGAAATGAAGAATTGATTTTTGGCGGGTGGTTGAACTGAAAGCGAAGCTGTTTTTGCGAGATGATTTGGAATTTCCAACATTTATAGTTTTCCTGTTAATGGTGATGGTGAGGTGAAGTCGGAATATGGTTTACGGGTGAGTATTCAAATAGGCCGAGGAGCTTTTGTTAGAGAAATTGGCAAAAAGACTTGGGTTGTAGTGCCGGTAGAATTTTCGGTTCATATTGCTGATTCTCCAAAGGGCGTAAATAGAGAAACAATTTCTCAGTATTTGCTGGATAGCTCCAAGCAGATAGGTTCACTGAATGAATTGGGCAATTCTCATTCATCAATGCTGGAGTCAGGCTGTTGGTTTAATGTTTCGGCTATCTGATAAGAGCTAATAGGTTTCATTTTTTTTATTCAGCTAAGATTTGACAAATTTATCGTTTCTTGATAGTATTAGCACATAAGATTTATTGGACAATATTATGCATAAAATTAGACCTAGTGAACGTAAGAGCAAGTTTCTAAATCCGGTGAAAAAGGATAAAAAATCGAAATTAGCTAAAATCAGAGAAAAGAGAAAACAGAAAAAGATGCGATAAAAAAGATCACCCTTTGATAAGTTTAGGGTGTTTTTTTATTTTTATGCCCAATATTTTTTACAAAAAGTAAGTAATTTTGTATAATTTAACTATAAACTTTTATATTATCTCTATGAAATTACTTTACAAGGAAAAACAATTCATGCAGCCAATTTTTACAATTATAAATGTGGTGGTTATTTTGTTTTTGTTCTATACTATTTTGGTTTATGGTAGTGATTACGGTACGGCTTCATTGGTTGTGTTGGGGATAATTTTGGCTATTATTTTGTTTGCGGTATTTAATTTTGCCTGGCTGAACATACAGGTGACTGACACTTTTATTGCGTTTAGATTTGGTTTGTTTAAAAAACAATTTTACATAAAAAATTTGGTGGATGTTGAGATTCAAAAGTATGATTTGAAAAGGTTTGGCGGTTATGGAATAAGAAAATCAATTAAAAATGAAACCGGGTTTGTGGCTCGAGCTGGAGAGGGTGTCTATTTTCGTGACAAGCATTCTGACAAAAAAATCTTTTTGAGCACATCCAAGCCGGAAGAAGTTTATACGCAGTTGATTGAAAATGGAGCGTTAGAAAAAAGATAGTATTTATATTGAAAGAAAAAGACAGCATTGTTATGCTGTTTTTTTTTTAATAGTCGTATGGACCGTCTTTGAGTTCTTGTTGTTTGACTTGCCAATAATTGCGAAAATCTTCCAAGGCTGTGCCATATTCTGAGCGGGGACCAGGTCTCGTTGTGTTTGGAGTTCCGGGCGCAAATGTGGCTTTGGGTATTTTTTTGTAACTTTCAGGATAATGAAAACGATGAACGATTTCGGATGTGATTGGTTTTAGCTCAATTTGAAATTGGGGATCAAACCCTGGCTCACTGGCAAAGTAAAAATTTCCGGCCGGTCGTTCTGAATACCAGATTAGAGGTTTGCCATCGTTACCAAAGAAGCGAGTGCTCGGTGTGGTTTTTATTGATCTGGCTTCAGTCGAACCGGTTGCTTTTTGGCCTATAATTCGAGCAATGTTTTTTACTTCTTCAGGATCTTTTATTACAGGATTACCGGTCTGAGGATCAACTTCCCAGCTGCAAGGAACTGCCGAGTAACCATTAAGATTGTTGACATAGCATGTGTTGCTCTCGCCAGTAGCAGGATTGAATGGGTAGTGGTTGTCTGCATAATACATGAAACCGCAAAAGCTGAGATACCCGACACTGGCCATGACTATACCGATAATTCGTTTTTCTTTCCGCAAGGAGAAAAACATTCCGATCCCAATAACGATAAATACTGCTGGCAAGAATGCAATCAGTTTGGCTTGCCATGGATCGATGGCCGCGTGTATTTCTAGATACTCAGTCAGCCAGGGAAAAACAAAGAGAAAAGCAAAAAAGCTGCTAAACTTGTAAAGGCTAAATAGCGCTAGACCACCAAAAACAACTAGGATGACCCCAAGAATCAATTTATTTCGATTAAGGCGGGTCTTTTTAGCAGTCATCATGCCTCCTTGGTTTGGTTGTGAAAGGTACAGGTTATACTCTATTGTGAAGGAAATTTGAGATTTTGTCAATGAGCGTTTGACAATAGCGATATTAATTGATAACCTATTTTAATGGTAACCAAAGGCGGAAAGGGGATGAACAATGAAAATATTGCTGATCCTAGTGGTTTTGTTCTTTCTGGTGATAGTTATTCTTGGTGTTGCCTTGATCAAGGGCGCGTGGCAGCCAATCAAGGATGAAAATGGTGACAAGGTTGAGTTGACTGATAAGCAAAGAAAGGGCGTTAAGTATTTGATTGCTGGAGCTGTTATCGGACTATTTGCTTTGTTCCTGACCAAAAGCCATCGTTGGGTAAAAAAAATGAATGCATCTGTAGGGCGAAAATAAATTATTGGCAAACTAACAAGTTTGCTCTTTTTTTATAAACAAAAAACTAACATGCGTTGATGTTAGTTTAGTATAATTCGCTCAAATCCCAAACGAATATTCCTTGATCATCCCAAGTTAAGGCTTGGTTTTGATCATGATCCCAGATGATTGTACGTGACTGTTTGAGGGCTCCTAAATCAATGATTGCAATAGTTCTTCCAGTTCGGATGTTATTGATCATTGCATATTGTTTTTTAGTGGCCTTTAGTTTTTGATCGAGAGCTTTATTGGTAGTAGAAAAAGCCAGAACCAAATCTGGGTTTTGATCTGAGAATGGTTTGAAGGTTGATTGACCAGTTACAATATACATGATATATGGGAAATATCCGTGGTCATCTTTAAATATTTCAGATGTTTTGTTGATAACTCTTCGATTTTCTAGGTTCCCAGTTTTTACGTTCCAGGTAGATATAGAAAATGTGTTTTCACGGAGTGTAAAAACGAACAATTGGTTTTGATAATTGATCATGCTGGTTACTTTAAGCTGACCAGTACATTGTTCAGTTGTTGGATCTCTGGTTTTATCGGTCGAGCACTCGTTGTATTGATGAATAATTTTGTCTAGCTTTAGATCAAACTCCAGGGTTATATGTTTTGTGGTACTTTGATCATTGTTTTGTTGGACAAAAATAGTAATGGGATTGGGCCAGAGAATGCTAGATACGTTGTCAAATAGATGTTTGATTTCTATTTGTGGGGTTGGTTCGAGTCGGAATGTCGCCAGGAACATTTGATTGTGATCTTTGATGATTAGCCGATCATTTTCCCAACCGACGAAGGTAAAGGGTTCGTCTTGGCAATGGTCTTTTTTTGTGTGAATAATAGTTTTGACTACATATTTTTTTTCTTCAAATGACCAGATAGCAAGAACTGAGTTACATTCAGCATTTCTTTTTGAGATGATTGCCAAATATCGATTGTTCGGTGACCAGACTACAGATGAAAATTCACAGTCAATGTCGGTCTTTGATTCGTCTGAAAACAATGAGCAGAAATCATCGTTGGTGTTTTCGGGGGATTGATCGAATCCCAATTTGGGGGACCAGATGGATCTTTTCCCAAGTAGCAGGTTCAAGATCGTGAGACGTTGTGGTTGAACGATAGCGATTGTATTGGGCTCATGTGACCAGACAATACTTGAAATATTGCCAAGTTTTTTGGCGCTGAAATCTACTGTGAATTTGGCTTGAAAGACTTTGATATCTTCCGGATTTGTTTCAGGCGTAACTGCTACTGATATTGTTTGAGGTGGTTTCGGGGCGGCCGTAGGTTTTTGTTCTGTGTCTTGTTTTGGCACCAGTTTTTTTTGGCGTTCAAGTTCCTGAAGATGTTGACGTTCAAGCTCAAGCTCTTGTTGCCGTTTTTTTTCTTGTTCTTCTTTTTGTCGCTGTTCTTCGGCTCGAATATAAATATCATAAATTTGGTCAAGCTGTTTGAGGTCGGTTTCTTGATCTGGGGGCAAAACTAGTTTTTTGGTGTCTGGCTGGTACTTTGTGATAACCAGATTAAGCCGGTCGAGAACTTTGTTTATTTCTTGATCGTCCAAACTGCTTAGTAGGGTAATGTCGAGATCTAACTGATTTTCCATGCCTTCAAGGTTAATTTCACTTTGCTTGGTGTGTCTAATAGTTTCGGCTAAGATTTTTTTGTAAATATGAGCTTTTTGCAGGGCTTCCAAAGCGATCTTAATTCGTTCGTTTCTGATAATTTCCGAAAATTCATCTTGACCGGTTTTCTTTTTCTCTTCTTTAATTTTAGTTACAAATTTTTGAATCTTTGTTTCAAGTATTGCAGAATTAGCCTGTAGATCTTTGATTTTATCACGGAGATTTTCTTTCAGCCTTTTTACTTCATGCAGCTTACCAATAGTTTCGGCTGTTTTTGGGGATAATTTCTTTTCCGGAACTTTGATTTCAATAATTTGAATGTCAGGCTGTGTTGACCCCGCGTCAGGAGTTATTACCTTTTGGGTGATTGGTTTATGGTGGGGGATTGGTTTCATCTCTGGGCGTTTCTTGCAAGCAGAGAAAAGGAATATCAAAGGAATGATTGTTGTGATAATTAACGCTTTTTTCATGACCTTCTCCTTTTTTGGTTGTTAATGTGCTGGATTATATTATGTTTTACCTCGGTTTTGTTTTTTTGTCAATTTAGGAATAAAAAAACTAACATGTGTTGATGTTAGTTTTGATTTGAGGTGATTATCGACAATCAATAAAGTCAATTCGATGAGCGCTACAAATCCAATTGTCGCATTGTTGGTCTTGTCTGGCATCAATTCGACTTGATAATCCGCACTTTTTACAATAGCAATGTTTCGGGAGTCTTTTTTTTATACCTTCTCTTTCTCTATATTTCACACCGATATGTGTTTTGTTTGCCACATTATCATTTACTATATATTGTTCGTAAATGGTATCTAAATCCTTCAGAGGGGTTTCTTGTGATGGACGCATGAGTATTTTTTTTGTTTGAGGTTGATATTCAGTAATCACCAAATTAAAACGATCAATTAGTTTGTCAATCTCTTTATCTTCCATTGAATCAAGAAGACGGATGTCCAACCCTAACAGTTTTTCTTGGCATTCAAGTTCAATCTGCACAGCTTCAGTTTTGTGAAACGCTTCTACCAAAATGCCTTTATAGCTATCTGCTCGTTGAATAGTTTTTAGACAAACAGCTATTCGTTTGTTTTGAATGCTTTGCTCATATTGATCTTCGGGTAGTTCCTTTTTTTCGGATTTTATTTCAGCAACGTTGGCTCTAATTTCAGCTTCAAAGTGTTCGATATTGGTTAGAAGGTCTTGGCTTTTGGCTGCTAGTTTAGTTTTGAGCGTTTTTACAGTTTTGAGTTTTTCTCGTGATAGTTCCCGTTTGCTTTTGATGTCAATGGGTGTTTTTTTGATGGTGGTTGTCTTTTCTTTAAATGGAGATGTTGAATCAGAGTTTGGCTCGGTATTTTTTTGACACGCGAAAACAACGAGAGTCAAGGCAACTATCAAGATCAGGTGTTTGGACTTATTCATAATGTTCTCCTGTTGGTTGTAAAGGTTCAGCGGATATTACTTTTTACCTTAATTTTATTGGATTGTCAATTGAAAAATAAAAAACTAACATGCGTTGATGTTAGTTTAATTCGGATATATCCCAGATACAAATATAATCATTTGCCGTAAGTACCAACAAGTGATTTCCATCTGTGCTCCAGGTGATGCTGTCGTTGTCTGTGATTTTTTCTTCGCAGACTAAAGCAGCGATTGTTTGGGACTTTTTCAAACTTTTAATATAAATTTTCCCTTTGTGACCTTTAACTCTTTGTTGGAGAAGTGGTTCTTCTGTGTCAAAGCTAAAAAATAAATGGGGTTTTTTGGGTGACCAAATCTGGGGGTGCTTTTTGGGGTCCGGCAACATATTGGTAAATTTGGCTTTAGTCGTTGTTTTACTTTTTGGTTTTAAGATGCTCAAAAAGGCACGTGTACCAGAAATTAGCGTTTTGTTATCTTGCCACCAGATGAAATCATAATAATTAACTGGTTTGGACCAAATTTTTTTAGGCTTTTCAGAGATGTCCCAAAATGATACTTTCCAAGTGGAGGAAGTAGTTGCCAACAAATTGCCATTGGGGACTAGTCCTACCACTCGATAATTTTCACTGCATTGGGTTTTGAATGGTGATTCTGCATTACCAATTTTAGGACATTCGTCAAATAAAATCCGAGAACGACCACTGTTCATATTGTAAATCCAAACTTGCCCTTTCTTACTGTAATATAATGATTGATTGTTCCTAATTGCAACTGAATTAGCCTCCTTAACAAGATAAATACGATTGATGGATGTATCAAAATAATAAATTGGTGCTCTAGAAACAATGTATGCCTCAACAAAGTCAATTGCGAATACAATATACTTGTCTTTCCAGCCAACGAACTTGAGTGTTTCCTCGCAGTGCAGCTTATCACCATAAATATCACCATAACTTCTGCATCCAAACTCTTTTGAATATACATATTTTTTTTGCCGAAAAGACCAGATTTTCAGATACATGATTTTTCTATAGTCTGAATGAGATAATATCGCTATTTTCTCACTGTCGGGAGACCAAATGACATCATCAATATAACGATAAGGATTTGGCCCCTCCACCGTAACATCGGGGAGGGTTTTTTTTGCAAAAATCATTTCCTCAGTAATAACGGCAAATACATCATCAAGATTGGACCATAGAGCTGTGAAATAATGTTCTCCTGGTTCACCGAATGCTGCACCACTTAACTCTGATAATACTCTTGTAATTTGGGGTGTTATGATTTTATATTGTGCTAATTTGGCGTTATAAGCTTGAACCTCTTCAAGTTTTTTTTCTTTTTCACGTTTTTTTATTTGATCCACTTCATACTGTAATCTTTTTTTTGTTGCTTTTTCTCTTTCAATTTCTTGCACTCGTTTCTTCTCTTCAGCGCCAATGTAAAGTTCGTAAATTTCTTTCAGCTCTTTTCGGTCAGACCCTTTGACTGGTGGGTATGGTAGTTTTTTTGCTTGAGGTTGCCATTTGGTGACGATCAGGTTGGCTCGATCGACCAATTGGTCGAATTTTGCATCTTCCATTGTCTCAAGAATAATGATATCGAGATCAAGTTGTTCCTTTATGCCTTCAAGTTCTGTTTTCCCCAAGACACTGGTATGCGCTGCTTCAAGTAAAATTTGTTTGTGGGCATGAGCTTTTTGAATAGTTTCTAGCCGGATTTTGATTGCCCGGTTCCTCTCAATTTCAGCATAGCTGGATTGTCCAGAGCGTCTTTTTTCCGCTTTGATTTCAGCGACGTGTACTTGGATCTTCGCATCAGTTTTTTGTATTGCTTCACGAATGCTGATCAACTTGGCTTCGATTACAGCGATGAGGCTGATGATTTCAGTTAGTTTTTCTTGTGAGAGCACTTTTTTGCTTTTGGTGCTGATTGGGGGCGCTTTGGGTTGAGTGACCTTGGGGGCGGGGGATTTGGGAGGTGATTTGGTCTCTGGCTTATCACAGGCACAGAAGATCAAAACAAGAATAATGAGCCAAAAGTAGGCTTTGCGGTTGAGCATTGTATCCTCCATGTGGTTGTCAATGAGCGTGTTACATTACTTTTTACATAAAATCAGTAATTTTGTCAACTCTACATTGATTTTGAATCAAAATATTTTATACAGAAAAAAATTGTTAAATTGGTATTTTGTGCTATAATTATCAAGTAAATAAGAGTCAAGTGAATCATAATATTCGGAGATATATGAAATTACGGTCAATAAAAACGGTAAAGAATCTCAAGGGACAAAAGGTCTTTGTCCGAGTTGATTATAATGTTGATATTGAGGGCGAAGAAGTGATTGAGAATTTTCGATTGAAACAATCATTGGCTACCATCAAATATCTGTTAAAAAATGATTGTCAGGTGATTGTCGGGGCTCATTATGGGCGGCCAGCTGGTAAGGTCAGCAAAAAATATTCAATGGAACCCATCGTCAAAGAGTTTAGAAAGTTGATGAAGCCGATTGCGGTGAAGTTTTATCCGGGGAAAATTAGTTTGAGACTGCTTGATAAATTATCAGAAGATAATTCCAAATTGATTATGCTAGATAATTTACGATATAATCCGAGTGAAAAGAAGAACGACCCAAAATTTGCGGAGATGTTGGCCAGTATGGCTGATATTTATGTCAATGAAGCGTTTGCTGTCAGTCATCGAGAAGCAGCGTCAATTGTGGGTATTACAAAATATTTACCCAGTTATGCTGGTTTGAATTTAATAGATGAGGTCAGTTATTTATTGAAAGTTGCTAAACCAAAAAAACCGGCCATCGCTTTGATTGGTGGGGTAAAAGTGGCTTCAAAATTTGCAGTTTTGAATTCTTTTGTTAAAAAATATTCTAAGGTGGTTGTTGGTGGTGGTATTGCTAATACTTTTCTTTATTCCAATGGCTATAAAATCGGAGATTCTGTCATGGATAAGTCGTTCGTAACTAAAGTAAAAAGGTTGAATAAAAAAAACATTATTTTGCCGGTCGATGTGGTAATTACAGATACGAAAACCAAAACCAAAAAGAGATATCATAAATTGTCGTGGGGTAAAGAAATCTGTAGTTCAGGTGAAATGATTGTTGATGTTGGATCTGAAACTGTCAAACTTATCGCCAATGAATTATTGGGCAAAAAAACAGTGGTTTGTAGTGGTGTGTTTGGAGATACCAATGTCGAAGAGTTTAAAAACGGATCAAAATTGATGATGCGTTTTGTGGCGTCTCAAGCAAAAAAAAGAATGGTGATTGGTGTTCTCGGCGGTGGATCGGTGATTGATTTGGCTTTTGAAATGAAGAAAAGTAATAGTTTTGATTTTATTTCCACCGGAGGTGGAGCCATGTTGGAGTTTTTGGAGGATAAAACATTGGTTGGCTTGGAGCCTTTGAAAAAAATAAATAACAAATAATAAATAATTTTATTAAAACTATGGAAAAACCAATGATGAAAGGTGTGGCAGATTGCTGCGCCAATAGAAGACCATGGAAGTTGATTTTGTTTGCAGTGTTAGTGGTCTTTATTTCTTTATATTTGATTCTTATTTCACGCAATGCTTGGCGACAATATGATTATATTGGCCGGTCAGTAGACGTTCGTGATACTATCAGCATGACCGGTGAGGGAACTGTTGTCGCAATTCCTGATATCGCTACCGTTTCTATGGGTTTGGAAACCAGAAATGTTGATGTTGGTAAAGCTCAAAATGAAAATAATGATAAAATTAATCGGTTGGTTGATGAACTCAAAGGTTTGGGTGTGGCTAAAGAAGATTTGAAAACCTCAAATTATAATGTTTATCCAAATTATGATTGGGCTGTAGGTCAAAAGTTGATTGATTATTCGATTTCACAAACTTTGAAGATTAAAATTAGAGATTTAACTAAGATTAGTGATATTTTGGCTTTGGCTGGCAAGTATAATTTGAATCAAGTCGGCAGTTTGCAGTTTGCTGTCGATGATGACGAAGCAATTAAAGAAGAAGCTCGTCTCAAAGCTTTTGAACAAGCAAAATCAAAAGCAAAAGCATTGGCTGATGCGGCGGGGGTAAAATTGGGAAAGGTTATTTCATTCTATGAAACTAATAATTCCATTCCATATTATGAGAGTGCTCAATATGGTTTAGGGGGTGCTATGGATAGTGCTTTGAAGGCGCCGGACATACAAGCTGGTAGTCAGGATGTGGTGGTTAATGTAACAATTGAATACGAAATATTGTAATTAAATGTAGTTATGAATCAAGAATTAGAAAAAGTTGGTTTTGAACATGATGACAAGTCAGCGGGATATGTTGAAGATTCAATGGTGAGAGAAAGGTTTAAACAAAGAATCGAAGAATTGGTTGATCATATTTGTTCCATGAAACCAGTGCCCAATGCTTTGGTGTTTCTTGATAAGGCTGCCAGACCACTTAGCTGGGCTTTGAGGATATACAGTCAAAAAGAATACAAATGCCAGCCATCAAGTTTTTGAATGTGGGTGAATTGAAAGAAAAGGTTTTTCCTAGAAAGTATAAGGATGGTGCAATGCGAACGACCAGTGATTATTCCACTGAGGGAGAATATGGTATCCTGAAGCTTGATGAAGACGCGGTGGCTAAATTATGGCAAGCGGTAGAGTCTGATGAGGCTTTGTTGGCTATGTTGCCAGATTTGTATAAAAGTAAGGGAAGAGTTTTGATTGTTGATGATTATGGTGGTACTGGAGCGACTGAAATGGTGGCTCAGAGTTTGTTGCATTATAATTTTCCTGAGATAGATTTTAAATATTACAGTGTTTTTAATGAAAATGATCAGATGGTTTTCAAAGTGCCTGGACAATTTCGTGCTGGTCCTTATTTTCCGTGGAATGTAGATAAAGCTTTGACTGGGGTTGAGAATGATGATGATGAAACTTCTGTAATATCAAAAAGAGTGAATGATAAAGAAGAGCAAAAAAGATCGGTTGCACTGAGGCGTGAAATAAAAGAAATTTTTGGAAATTTTAAAACATCCAGTTTTGGATGTTAGGAACAGACGAGGAAAATATTTTCTCCGCGGCGTTCAATTCTGTAGGGTGGACGTGGTAGGGCGTGTGGTTTGTTTCTGGCCAACTCGAGAAGCTTTTGGAACCAGGGTTTCATGAAGGTGGAGATTTGGACCTTGCCCATTAGAGTCTGAGCATTACGAATATTATGATTGAAATTGTCGTTGAGTGCTTCTTCTTCGATATTTTCTGTCAGTGGAAGACAGGTTTCAGGATCGAGTTGTACGGTTCGGCTGTACTTGAGAAGTAGAGACCACCAGCAGTCAAGAATTTCTTGGGCTGCGTTGGCAGCTACCCAAGCACAATCTTCGGGGGGAGGCTGAACAAAGTCAGCTCCGCTATCTTTTTTATAGGCATCAAGGCAGAGCGAGTCAATGTGATCTTTGGGGAATAAATTGATCAGTTCGGTCATGAGTCTGGCAGCAGCTTTTTCAGCTTTGGGATCAGAAATGAGTTCGGACGGAACTGCGACTCTGGGCATGACATACTCCTGTCAGCTGGTTGTGGTTGTCTTTAGTGGGAAAATATAACTATACCAAAAATATTAATAATTGTCAACTTTTATGAAAATTAAGCGAATTACTGCCCGTGAGATTTTAGATTCACGTGGCAATCCAACGGTGGAGGCAACTGTGGAATTGGAAAATAAAATTAAAGCCAAGGCAACTGTTCCGAGTGGTGCGTCAACCGGTGAGCATGAAGCGCTTGAGCTTCGTGATGGTGATAAACGAAGATATTTGGGTAAGGGCGTTTTGAAGGCGGTAAATAATGTGGAGAAAAAAATTGCGCCTAAACTAAAAGGCATAAATGTAACTAAACAGATTGAAATTGATCAGCTCATGCTTGATTTAGATGGGACTGAAAATAAAGCAAACCTTGGAGCCAATGCAATCTTGGCCGTATCAATGGCGTGTGCTCGAGCTGGTGCTTTGGTAACAGGCAAGCCTTTGTACAAGTATATTCGTGAAACTTATAAGTTTAAAGAAAAAGGTTGGAGAATGCCTGTCCCGACGATGAATATTATCAATGGTGGTAAGCATGCTGACAATTCGTTGACTATTCAGGAATTTATGGTTGTGCCAAACGCAAAAACCATGGAGAAGCGGGTTAGAATTGGGGCTGAGGTGTTTCATAATTTAAAAAAGTTGTTAAAAGAAGCCGGTCACCAAACTTTGGTTGGAGATGAAGGTGGATTCGCGCCAAACTTGAAAAAAAATGAAGAAGCGCTAGAGTTTATTGTGAAAGCAATTAAAAAAGCCGGATATAAACCGGGTAAAGACGCTAATTTGGCGATGGACTTGGCTTTATCTGAATATTTTGATAAAAAAACCGGTAAATATGCGATGGATGATAAATCCGGTAAAAAATTGGTGAGCGCAGATGTGGTGATCAAGACTTTGGATAAATGGATCAAGAAATATCCAATTATTTCAATCGAGGATCCTTTGCATGAAGATGATTGGGAAAATTGGGCTAAGGTGACTGGCTATTTGGGTAAGAAAGTATTGTTAGTCGGAGATGATTTATTTGTAACCAATGCAAAACGCTTGCAGCACGGAATTGACAACGATATTGGTAATGCTATTTTGATCAAACTTAATCAAATTGGTTCTTTGTCTGAAACGGTTGAAACAATTTATCTAGCCAAAATGAACGGTTATAAAGTTAGCGTGTCTCATCGATCCGGTGAAACCAGTGATACGTTTATTTCTGATTTAGCTGTGGCCGTGAATGCTGATTTTATCAAGACCGGGTCATTGTCACGTTCAGAGAGAGTATCGAAATATAATAGATTGATGGAGATTGAGATCGAATTAAAGTAATCTTATTTGTCATGTTGAGGCACTCGAAGCGTAACCGTGATAGTTTGTTGATATCACATTTCGAGATCATCAGAGTGACACAGTTATTATGGAAAAACAAAAACCAATCGTGTTGTTAATCTTGGATGGTTGGGGGATCGCACCAAAGTCCAAGTTTAATGCAATTGAACAAGCCAAAAAGCCAAATTTTGATAAACTCTGGAAGAAATATCCTCACACTATTCTTTGCGCTAGTGGCAGTTGTGTTGGTTTGGCCGCAAAACAGCCTGGCAATTCCGAGGCGGGTCATCTTAATATTGGCGCTGGCCGGATGGTACTTCAGGATTCAATGGTAATTAATCGTTCAATTCTTGATAAAACATTTTATTCTAATACCGCATTTATGCATGCTTTTGATCATATGAGGGCGTATAAATCAAGGCTTCATTTGATGGGGTTGGTGTCTGACAATGGTAGTCCTCATAGTGACATCAAACATTTGATTGCTTTGTTGGCTTTGGCTGATGAACAAAAGGTAGATAAAGTTTATTTGCATCTTTTTACTGATGGACGCGACTCCCCGCAGCATTCTGTGGCAAGTATTATAAAAGCAATTCAAAATAAAATTCGGAGATTGAACTTGAAGACTACTGAAGTTGAGATTGTGACCATGATTGGGCGTTATTATTCGATGGATCGAGGGAAAAATTGGGAGAGAACGAAATTGGCTTATGATTGCTTGGTTGAAAGTAAATGCAAGATATTTAATAACGTTGAAGCGGCGATTGAACATTCATACAACGCCGGATATACTGATGAATATTTTGAACCAGCAATAATTGATTCAAATGGAAATGTTGAGGCTACCCGAGTCCAGACTAATGATGCAATAATATTTTTTAATTTACGATCAGATCGGGCTCGACAGATTACTAAGGTTTTTGCTCAAAGGGACTTTAATAAAAAAAATCCAGGATCTTTTAAGCGAAATAAGGTTGTAAATAATGTGTTATTTTGTGCCTTGACTGATTTTGGTCCGGATTTGTCCCAAAATTTGGTGACTGCATTTCCGGGTGATGATTTGATTGGCACTTTGCCATTTGTCATGAATTCATATAAGCAGTTATACATTGCTGAAACTGAAAAATTTGCTCATGTTACTTACTTTATGAACGGTGGACATGCGGATCCGGTTTTTGCGGAGCAAAGAGTAAAGATTGATTCCCCAACAATTAGGAGTTACGCCAAAAAACCGGAAATGTCAGTTTACAAAGTTACGGATTATATAGTAAAAAGTATGAAGAGCCGAAAGGCAACTTTTGTAGTCGCAAATTTTGCTAATCCGGATATGGTTGGGCATACTGGTGATTTTAAAGCAACAAAAGAAGCAATTTCTCATGTTGATTTATGTTTGGGGCAGATAGCGGCAACGGTGATGGAACAACAAGGTACCTTGATTGTCACGGCTGACCATGGAAATGCAGAACGAATGATGAATGAAAAAGGAGAGATTGATGTGCAGCATACAGATAATCCGGTCCCATTGATTATTGCCAATCATGAAAAAGGAATGAAATTGAGCCAGGGATCATTGGGAGATATTGCGCCGACAATTTATAATCATTTTGATATCGTCAAGCCGGATTATGTTTTAGGACAATCATTAATTTCAAGAAAAAAGTAAATACAGCAAGTACAGTAAATACAGCAAGAAAGTAATAATTTTACTTGCTTTACTCGCTTTACTCGCTGTTTGAATATGGCACAAAAAAAACCGTTAGCAATAATTGTGATGGATGGTTGGGGAGTGGCTCCACCATGTGACAGCAATGGTGTCTCGTTGGCCAAGACAAAAAATTTTGATAGTTATATTTCAAATTTCCCAACTTATACATTATTGGCTTCGGGTGAAGCGGTGGGTTTGTCATGGGGAGAAATAGGAAATTCTGAAGTTGGTCATTTGAATATTGGAGTGGGGAAAATAATGTTTCAAAATTTACCTCGAATTGATCGTGATATAAATGACGGTAGTTTTTTTGATAACGAAAAGTTTTTGAAAGCAATTGAACATGTCAAAAAAACCGGTGGTAAATTGCATTTGATCGGGTTGCTAAGTGATGGTAAGGTACACTCTACTATTACTCATTTTTATGCCTTGCTTGATTTGGCTAAGAAGAATAAATTTAAAAAGGTTTTTATCCATGGTTTTTTGGACGGACGTGATACGTTGTACAATGGAGCCAAGGGATATGTTCAGGAATCATTACAAAAAATGAAAGAAATTGGTGTTGGTGAGTTGGCGACTTTGAGTGGCCGGTATTATGCCATGGATCGAGATAACCATTGGGAACGGTTGGAAAAAACATACAAGGCAATGACCGAAGGAGTGAGTGATGAATATTTTGAAGATCCTGGATCGGCGGTTCAAGTTTCATATGTCAAGAAAATTTATGATGAAGAGTTCCTGCCGGTTGTAATCGGGAAACAAGGTAACCCCACAGCTGTGGTTGAAGATGGCGATGCTTGCATTTTTATAAATTATAGAGCGGATCGGGCTCGACAGCTGACCAAAGCATTTGTTCAGGATGATTTTGATAAGTTTGAACGGAAAAAGATAAATAATTTAGTGTTTGTTACCATGACCGAGTATGAAAAGGGTTTGCCGGTGGAGGTGGCGATGACCAAGGATCAAGTTGAAACCAGTTTGGCTAAAATTTCTAGCGAAGCAGGACTTAGCCAATATCATATCGCGGAAACTGAAAAATATGCTCACGTGACTTTCTTTTTTAATGGTGGTAAAGAAGATACTTATAAAAATGAAGATCGTGACGTGATTCCATCACCACGAGTATCCAGCTTTGCCGATAAACCGGAAATGTCCGCTTTGGAAGTGACACAAAAATTGTCAAAAGTGATAATGCAAGAAAAACATGACTTTTATGTTATTAATTATGCCAATCCAGACATGGTCGGACATACTGGTGATATAAAAGCGGTGACTAAAGCGGTTGAAACAACAGATTATTGTGTCGGGCAAATCGTGGATTTAATTTTATCAAAGGGCGGTAGTTGTATTTTGACTTCTGATCATGGGAACTGTGAGGAACTCAGAAATTTGCAGACGGGAGAAATCAGTAAGGACCATTCAACCAATCCGGTGCCTTGTGTCATTATCGGAGAGCAATATCGCGGAAAAACTAATCCGGATTCGCAGGTTATTGGTGGTGATCTGAGTTTACTTAAGCCGGTGGGATTACTTTCAGATGTCTCGGCGACAGCTTTGAAAATGATGGAAGTAGAAATTCCAAAATATTTGTCAGGAAGGCCATTGATTTAGTTAATTAGTGAATTAGAAATTAGAAAATATGCCTGAATTGCCAGAGGTCGAGACTGTGAGGAGTGATCTGGAGCAGTTTGTGACTGGGAAAAAAATAATAAGAATTATTATAAAAAGAGATTTTGCCAAAAAGGTTGAGCCCAATGCTACACGATTTGTGGCGTTGTTAGAGGGATTAATATTACATCGAGTTGAAAGACAAGGCAAAATGTTGGTGTTGGATTTTGGGAAAAATAAAAAGGTGTTGGCCCATCTCAAGATGACCGGCCAATTTGTTTTTGTTTCACCTGACGATATATTGTCTGCCAGTGGACATCCGGTCAATCAGGAAGTGGGCCGACCAATGAAGTATAATAAAGTGCACTTTGATTTTGGATCATCAGGACAACTGTATTATAATGACATGAGGAAATTTGGTTATTTTAAGTTGGTGAGTGATGAAGAGGCTGAATTGGAAAAGAAGCGATTTGGAATTGAGCCACAAACAAAGTTGTTTACATGTAAAATATTCAAGGAAATATTGGTTAAAAGACCAAATTGGGAAATAAAAAAATTTTTATTGGCACAAGACTTGATTGCTGGAGTTGGAAATATATATGCCGATGAATCTTTATTTGTGGCGGGAATTCGTGGTGATCGGAAAGTTATAAATTTAACTGATAACGAGATTCGGAAGTTATATCTGGCCATCAAGCGAATTTTGATCAAGGCAATAAAACATCGAGGTACATCCGTCAGTGATTATGTTGATGGTAAAGGAAATAAAGGTGGTTACGCGCAATTCTTGAAAGTTTATCAGCAAGTAGGTAAAAAATGCTTCCAATGTGGTAAAGCAAAAATACAAAAAACAAAACTGGCCGGGAGAGGGACCAGTTATTGCCCTAATTGTCAGCGATAGATATGAAAATTAACTAAAAATAAGAATGTAGATCGTAGTGACTAAAAGGCCACAAATAACTCCGGCGAAAACTTCTAAATATGTATGCCCAACCCGTTCGTTGAGATATTTGAATTCAGAATTTTGTTTATGTGACAGTTGTCCAAGATGAAGATTGATGGTTTTGGCATGTAGGCCGATTTGACGGCGAAAGCCAACGGCATCTCTGAGGACAATCAGAGTGAATACTACGGAGATGGCAAAGACCGCTGAATCCCAGCCTTTAAAATAGCCCAGAGCGGCGCTGAGTGAGATTACTGTGGCGGTGTGAGATGAGGGCATGCCACCATAACTGTTTAATGTTTTCCATGAGAATTCTTTTTTTGCCAGAAAAATGATCATTTTAATCAGTTGAGCAATAACTGCAGCTGCAATTGGGATGATTAATAGATTATAGTTCATATTTTTTTCTTCATTAAATAATTTTGATTTCGAGTTTTTCCGCCACAGGGCGGCTGTGCCTTCGGTGCAGGGTTTAATATTTATTATTTAGTATTTATTTTTATGGTCATAGTTTATGCGACATTTTTTGCCATTATACAGGCAATAACTGAGTTTTGGCCAGTGTCCAGTTCAGGACATTTGGTCCTTTTGCATGAAGTTTTACAGCTTCAACTTGTTGATGATCTTACGTTTGATGTGGCGCTACATTTGGGAACGGCTTTGTCTTTGATCTGGTACTTTTGGCCGGAGATCAAGAAGTATGTTGGCGCTTTTTTTTCGTTGTTTAAAGGAATCAATTTGGGACGAGAAGAACAAAAGACTGTATTGAACCTGATGATTGCAACTGTACCGGCTGTACTGGCGGGAGTATTTTTAGAAAATATTATTGAAATATTTTTACGTAATTTATTGACCGTTTCTATCACTTTGGTGGTTGGAGGAGTTATTATTTTGTTGGTAGAGAAATATGGCAAACAAAGGAGAGATTATGAAAATTTGTCATTACCGGAGTCATTATTGGTCGGATGTGCTCAGGCTTTAGCTTTGATTCCGGGGGTTTCGCGCTCTGGTAGTACTATTATAACAGGAATGCTCTTAAAATTAAAACGACAAGAGGCAGCCAAATTTTCATTTTTGCTCAGCATCCCTGTCGTGCTTGGAGCTGGTGCGAAAAAGATACTTGATATCTCGTGGAATTTGGTCAGTGTCAAAGAAATATATGTTTTCGGTTATAGTATTTTGCTTACTTTTGTTATTGGTTATTTTATTATCAAGTATTTTCTGCGATTTTTGCAAAATAGATCTTTGAGCATTTTTGGTTGGTATCGGATTGTCTTGGGTCTAATAGTGCTCGGATTGTATTTGTTGTCGTGAGACTAGAAATATTGAAATAAGGGCTGAATTTAAAGTTTGTTTAAAAATTAAAAAAGAACCTCAGTTGAAGTTCATTTTTGAATTAATTACACGTTGAGACGTTTGTCGGGCTTCGGGTTTCAGTCCGACCTGGAGATAAGAGTCGGAAGCGTCCAGGTTGAAATCTTCGAGACGAATTCCGATTTGGAGATCGTCCAGCGTAAATCCTGGCCAGTTTTTCTGAGCGAGATCGAGAATGTCCGTAAGGTTTTTCAGATCTTACAGATATTCATCCTCTTCATGAGCGATCATAATGGGAACTACGTACTTGGGATCAACGCGGGTGCTAATGGTTGTCTCTTTTTGAGCTCCTTGATTATGTTGTGTTTGGGGTTGCAATGTACGATTTTGAATTTGTTTTACAAATAAGTATAGTATCTTTGGGATAAAAAGTCAATAGCTAAGGATTTGTTAATTTTATCAATATAATTTACAATAAAAAAGCAAACTTAAAACCCACGCGTGGCGTAGGTTTGGGGGAGTTTGAGACAGGTTTGTCTCTAGGTAGGATTAGGGCAGGTACTTGAGGGCGATCGCGACGTGTGTTTCGAGAAGCTCTTCGAGTGCCTGGAAGGCTCGGAACTTTTCGAGCAGATTCATTTCTGTTGTCCTTTCGTATGCTGGTACTCGAAGTACTCTTCGGAGAGTTCTTGTTTACTTCAGTAGCATGGTTGGTGGCTGCTGATGTCGAAACTTCGCTACCAAGTGGATGATCCCGATGGCGGACGACAGGAGCAGTGAGACTACGTGTCCGATCATGATGATTGGCCAGGTCAGGCTGCACCATGCGGCGTACTCGAGGTGATGCGGGATGAATAGGAAGTCGAAGTTGAGATGAATTTTTTCGGTCAGTTGTATCTCTCCCGAGAATCGTTGATTGTCGAGGTAGGACGGGAGCAGGCTGGGATACAACAGAAAGTGGTACCACCTGAGGTGATCCGAGCTGACTGAGATCAGAACCCGAAAGCCTTGTCTGAAATGGTAGAACAGGTACTGGTGGTCAGTCGTGTAGGTCTTGTTGGCTTCGTGCCAACGCAACCATCCGAAGACGAAGCCAATGGCGAAATAGGCCATGGTGGCGAACGTACAGGTCAAGAGGAACGTGTGGGCGGTTTCGAGCGTTTCCATGTATTCTCACTTTCCAGGATGTAATCCTGATTAGTCTGGTCGAATCACGCAGACGTAGAAGGACGAAGCCAGTCCGAAGACTAGTGTCGCGCAATGATGGCCCAGGCAATTGGATCCCAGGGGTCCATGAGGAACCTCCAATTCGTCAAAGTGAAAAGAACGGAATGATAATTGTAATTATATCATATTTTTATTAAAAAGTCAATATTAGCCCCTAAATTATCCTAAAATAAGTCATAATGTGTCATGCTGAGCCTGTCGAATCATAAGCGTACCCTTCGACAAGCTCAGGGTGACACAAAGAAAAGTAATATATATGAAACTGGTAATTTTAGCTGGAGGGGGAGGGACCAGGCTTTGGCCGCTTAGTCGGAAAAACAAGCCAAAACAATTCAATCAGATCGTTGGGAATAAAACTATGTTTGAAGAAACAGTAGCCAGATTTTTGGCTGATTTTTCTTTTAATGATATATATGTAGTTTTGAATGAAACTTTGTTGGCTCAAGCTCAAGAATTGGTGCCGGAGATTCCACGGGAAAATTATATTGTTGAACCGGAAAAACGTGATACGGCACCGGCTATGGGATTTGTAGCCGCTACTCTTTATGATAAAATACCGGATGAACCAATTGCGTTTATTCCGTCAGATCATTATATTGCTGATACGACAAAATTTTTGAGAATAATTCGAATGGCAGAATCAATTATCCGCGAACAAGGAAAGATGGTTGATATTGCGATCCATCCAACTTTTCCCAGTACTGTGCTTGGGTATACTCGAGTTGGTAGGTGTTTGAAATGTGATGAGGTGGAGGTTTATGAATTTTTAGGTCATACCGAGAAGCCGGAGTTTGAAGTAGCTAAAAAATATTTGGAAGACGGAAGTTATTTGTGGCATGCCAGTTATTATATGTGGACACCGAGAAAAATTTTGGAGGCTTTTAGTAAACACAGTCCGGAACATGGCAAATTGTTGCATGAAATTGTAGATGCACTCAATATAAATAATCAAGAACGAGTCAACTCTGCTTTTAGTCAAATGGAGAAAATTTCTTTTGATTATGCGGTGACAGAAAAAATAGATCCAAGTGAAGTTTTGATTGTAAAGGGAGACTTTGGTTGGAGTGATGTTGGTGCTTTTGATGTGCTGCACGAAGCCCAAAAACATTTGATGGATGAAAATTCAAACGTGGTAAAAGCAAATCACATACATCACGATTCATCAGACAATTTGATCTATGCAAATAAGGGCAAGTTGGTAGCAACTATTGGGTTAAATGATTATGCGATTATTGACACTGATGATGTCTTGCTCATTTGTCCCAAGAGCAAATCGCAGGAAGTAAAAAAAATTGTGGAGCGATTAAAAAATGATAAACAAGATTTGTATTTATGAGTACAGTAATCAAATTATTAATTGGTGTAATAATAATGTTTGGTGCTTTTTTGTTTGTAATAAATATTTTGGTAGAAGCGCCAAATAATAATCCGTATGGCTCCAAAAAGTTTGTGATTGAAGAGGGGGAGGGGGTGACTGATATTATTGGAAATTTGAAAAATGAAGGATTCACCAATAAAGCGTTTACATTTAAAGCTTATGTGATCATGAAGGGTTTGAGAACAAAATTTTTGCCGGGAGAGTACAACTTGACTACAAATATGAGCCTTAAAGAGATTGTGGCTGTTTTGACAACGGATAACAATGTGCGGGAAGAAGTGACCATTACTATTTTAGAAGGCTGGAAAAAAGAAGAAATTGCGAAGTATTTGGAGGGCAAAGAGTTGTTTACGGCTAAAGATTTTTTGAAAGTGGTAGAGGATACGCCAAATTTTGATTATAATTTTTTGAGCACCAAACCCAAGTCCGCCAGTCTTGAAGGTTTTTTGTATCCGGATACTTATATTGTTTACAAAGATTCAACTCCGGAGGATGTGGTGCTAAAAATGCTTAACAATTTTGATCGTAAATACGATCAAGAACTTCGAGCTGAAGTCAAGAGACAGGGGAAAGACTTTTATGAAATTTTAACCTTGGCCAGTATTGTGGAAAAGGAGATGTTTGGAGCTGAAAATAGAAAGATTGTGGCCGGGATATTTTGGAATCGAATTGCCGATAGCTATCCGTTGCAATCTGATGCAACAGTGAATTATATTACTCAAAAGGGAACGACTAGGCCAAGTTTGGATGACACCAAACTTGAAAATCCATATAATACATATCAAAATGCCGGCCTACCGCCCACGCCAATATCAAACCCGAGTATAGAGGCTATTCGAGCGACAATTTATCCCAAAGAAACGAATTATTATTTTTTTCTGACCACGCCAAGCAATGAAATAATTTATAGTCGCAATCATGAAGAACATATAATTAATAGAAATAAATATTTGAAATAAACTTATGTTAGATACAAATTTTTGGAAACAAGTAAATGATGATCAAGCCGACTACGACAAATCAAGACGAATAATTATTGGTCAGGCCAGTAAAGCATTGCATTCAGCGAAGCAGGCCATTTTTGCTCTTCATAGAAACAATGTAGAAGAATCTGAAGCCAAGATAAAAGAAAGTGAAGCTATTTTGCAGGGATTGGAAAAAGATTTTGCCAAAACTCAGAAACTTCGATCTGAGGGTAGTTGGTGTGCGGCGGTGGAGGAATATGTTGAAGCCAAATTATTCTATATGTATGTAAAAAATGAAGAAGTTGGTTCGATCGAGGGTATTCATATTCAACCGCAAGAATATTTGGGCGGTTTTTCTGATTATACCGGTGAGTTGCTTCGACGAGCGATTTTACTGGCTGCTGATGAAAAATTTGATGATGTCAAGAAAATCGCTCAAGAAATTTCAGATGCGATTGATATTTTACTCGCGTATAATTTGACCGGACTGCTCAGAACTAAATTTGATCAAGCCAAGAAAAATCTAAATAGAATTGAACAAGTTTTATACGATATTAGTATGAAGAGATAACAGGGAATTATTCTAAATCCGAATTAATCTAATTGTTCTCCGCCGGAGGACGGATGCGTCCTTTGGCGCATAAATAATGATTAAACCCCGATGATTAATTTTGGATCTTGATAATTTAAAAATTCATTAGGCCAATTAGGGCAATTAGGTTAATTAGGTTAATTAGAATAATTTAAATTATGCCAGATAAACACAAACATCGCCGAGAGTATGAATATGCCGATGAATTGAATGACCGGCGGGAGGAAAAAAGAAGTCGTATGCCAGAACTACATAATAAGAATGAAAAAAAGAAAAAGAAAATGAGCGGTTCTTGTTGTGTTTTAGTTGTGGTAATTTTGGGTATGGCTTTTTATTTGATCTATTTTGTTGTGTCACAGCTCAGTGGACCAATTCAAGAAGAGTGGGCAAAGAGAAAGGTTGATTTGGAAAAATTACCGGAAACAATTGAGCAATTGAAATCTGAGGCAGAAAAAATGGCTGAAGAAGGTAAAACAAACATGGACGGTGCAGACAATGCAATTGATGTGATAGTGGAGAAGCCAGTTGAGACGGACGATACTATCCCTGGATGGATGTTTGGGATGATTCTCAGTAATGAACATTATGCACCTAGAATTCGATGTGATTATCAGGGAGAGAAAATATATGTGGGTAAATACTTTGATAAAGAATGTTCTGATTGTTTCACAGATCAGATTTTCGACCAAAATGGGATCGTTATTTGTTCAACCAGCGGCGGTATCGGTGGTAATGGTGATGGTCGGTGTCCAAGTTTACCGGCTGCAGCGACAAATTGTCAGATTTGGAATAGTGAACGATGGGAGAATACAGTCTGGGAATAGTCTTTGTCACCCTGAACCTTGTGCTGAACCTGCCTGCCGGCAGGCAGGTCTGGAACATGGTTCAGCATGACCCAAGTGAAAAAAAAAGACTCGGATGTTTCCGAGTTCTTTTGATTTAGGAATTAGTTGCTTGCAGTCTTGGTGTTTGTTCTCGTAAAAAGTCAAAAATTTTACCGTTTTTGTAGGCTTTTAGTAGTTTATTGGTAAAATGAACTAATTGGTGTCCATCTCCATCAGCACTTCTGGAAGAAATTATGGCATTAGCGCCGCACTCTGTATCGCCCATGTACCAGTAGGGTTCATGAAAGTTTGTTAGGAGATGTTTGTGTGATTTTAGATGGGCAATAGTGTCTACTACCATATCCAAAAATAGAGGGAAGAGTCCGGTGCCGCTCCAGCGACCAAGGATAAACATTAAGGGGACATTGCGTGAAAAGCCCACAAGGAAGGGGTCTAGGCTTCTTTGCCAATTGGGATCGGCCCATTCAGTACTAGCGATGTCGTGATATGGGGTGATAATTGCCACATAGTCAAAGACTTCTTTGGCTTGTTTTAGAATTTTGATCAGTGAGGGTGGCATGAGATCTCGACCATGCCCATTAAAGGCATTGAAACGCCTAGTCCGACGATTGTACATTTGATAGAGCCAGGCAAAGTTACGAGTGCCTACACAGTCTGAAAAAAATTTAACTACATGGTCGGGGAGAGGATCGTTGGCGCTCTTATTGTTGGGAATTGATTCCTTGCTTTCTACAAACCAAACTGGACAGGCCATGAATAATTCGGGGAGGTGTTTCATTGGTAGGACAGTGTCAAGGCGCAGGATGTCTTGTTGATGCATCATGGTGAAAATACGACGAACGCCGGCCATGTTTTCATACTGTGTTTCTAGAGCTTTAGCCATTTGTTCCATATCAGCATCTCGAAAATCTGTGGCTGCTTCCAGAATACGCTTTTGTTCAGCTTCCTCATCGATTTCGCCGATGACGTTGAAATCAACACCAAACGGAACTAGCTCTGGATAGCAATGATCAGATAAAAGTTGTTTGGCATAATCAGTGATGGTGTCTGATTCTTGAGTTAGTCCAGCCATAGTTTTGAGATATTTGTCAAAAGGTTTATTGGCCAGGGCTTGGTCTTTTTCTTCTTCTGTGGCAAATTTTGCTTGATTGTGATAGGCGGTTAGGTTTGCATTCAGCGTGCGATGAACTTCAAGGGCAGTTTGACCAAGACCGGAAACTGGGCCGCTCAGGCATTGAGAGTTGTCTTTGGAGGCTGATTCGGTTCGAAATTTTCCAGGTCGTTTGGAGTCTGTATTGAGTTCATGAAAAGTTACCAACTCACCTACACTGAATTCGTCACTGGGGCAAAAAACATCACCGTTGGTGGCAATGGTTTCAGTCGCTCTTTTAACCTTGCTGATAAAACAAAAACCGTCATGAATTGAAGAAACGATTCCAGTATACTCTGGCAAAATCAGTTCAGCTTCGATTACATCTGGATCAGTGGTTTGAATCGGAATTTGTCCTGTCATTGGGGCTCTCCTCAGGCAGTCAGACAGATGAGACCGAAGACATTCTTCAGTCTCGCAGGCAGCTTGGTTGTTAAATAACACCATCAGATAAATTAGCATAGATAATATGTTTTGTCAATAAAAAAGACTCGGATGTTTCCGAGTTTTTTGTTATAAGTATTTTTTGATCTCATCACATGCTTTTTTACGATGATTGACTTGATCATGTTCTGCTTCAGTCAGGTCGGAATAGGGTTTATCGAATTCGCTACAGACGAATAGAGCTCGAAATGGGAATCCTGGTCGATAATCGGCCACTACCTTTTCTGCAATATAACCCTCGATGTTGCCGGTGACAAAGATTGGTTCGCAGTCAGGCTTTATCAGACATATGGTCATGGTCAAGCGAGCTGTCCGTTTTTCGAGTGGGATGCCCTTCATTTGTTCCAAAGTATAGTCAACCATTTCTGGGTCGGTCATTTCAGCGCTAGGCAAACTCTCAGCTTTGCTCTTCCAGCGACGACTATAAATTCCAGGTTCGCCATTCAAAGCATCAATTTCAATGCCACCGTCATCAGCCAAAGTTGGTAGTCCGGTTTGGTCAAAGAAGTGTCGAGCTTTGAGCTCAGCATTGGCTTTGAATGTTGTTCCAGTCTCTTCGACGTCACCGTCAAGACCAAGTTCATTTGGAATGACAATTTTGTAGCCACAGCCATCCAGAAATTTTTTAAATTCAGTGCCTTTGGCTTGATTGTTGGTTCCGATTATTAGCTTTTGCATATGTGTCTCCTTTTCTTGAGGCAGTTTGTTATTATAAATGTAAATAAGAATTTTGTCAATTCATTACTTTTGGTTATTTAATCGCTTATGAGATAGAATATAGAATTTTTTGTCCAATTCAAACCCAAGATAACTCCGCTTCAATTTTTTTGCTACGACAGCAGTTGTTCCTGAACCAAGGAATGGGTCGAGAATCAAATTGTCGTTATTTGAAGAGGCCAGGATTAATTTTTCAATTAGCTTTTCCGGTTTTTGGGTTGGATGCTCAGTATTTTCCGGCATGGACCAAAAAGGAACAATCAGATCTGTCCAAATGTTGGATGGGTGAGTAAGACGATATTTTTGACCGTTTTCTTCAAACCAATCTTTGGGATTTCCCTCACTATCAATATATGGCGCTTTGACTTCACGTTTTTCTTTGACTGCATCAAGATTAAATGTGTATTCATCACTCTTGGTGGCAAACCAGATATCTTCCATGTTATTTTTCCAGTTTGATTTTGAGCCGCGGCCCTTGTCTCGTTTCCAAGTAATGCGATTTTGAACAATGAAATATTTTTCCAAAATGTTTTGAAACATGCAGGAACTTTGCCAGTCAATGCAAATGTAAATACTGCCAGTTGATTTCAAGACTCGATGAGCTTCCTCGATCCAAGCCAGGTTCCAATTGTAATACTCATCTTTTTTCATGCTGATCTTTCCTTGGCCAAAATTTTTGCCAATATTATATGGCGGATCAGCAATTATGAGGTCGACAGATTCCGCCGGTAATTTTTTTAGAGCCAACAGGGAGTTTTCCAAATATATATTGTTTAATATGGGAGTGATGTTTGTGATTTTGTGAGGCAAACGCAAAAAATGGCTGAATGATTTTAATTCAGTGTTGGAAACGGTCAGGGTTTTGTTTCTAGGTGATTTCATAGTGTACGAATGTTTGAATCGGCGAATTTACGAATAATTGACAACAGATAATTATTTTTAATGTTTTCCGCCAAAGGCGGATCATTTTTCAGTGATAATGTTTTCATGTTCTCGTGCTTTCATGTCTTCAGTATAGCAGATAAATTTAATTTTAAAAGCAAAGACACCACGCGAGGGAGGTGTCTGGGGGAAATGTTTGATTTGTAGGCGAAACTTTAGCCCCATAGCCGCAATTGCTTTGACACAATTCGACGTGGACAGCTAAAGTGGGGCAACTTTATACCCCGCGCCCATTGGTCACCTCCTTGTCCATTAAGTCAATTCGGGTCCAACTCGCTGAACGACCGGAACGGTACCGGTTTTCAGGGCGCATCAATATTATAGCAAATAATCATAGGTTTGTCAATGATAACATGTAATGTGCCGACACATATGGCGGTTTTTGCCCAAGACTGTATAATCTTGGTATATG
>Ga0066639_10000540_pt1 | contig 33063 bp, 29 predicted proteins | sample CryGeyCG2114_010_2_FD_59504 | JGI IMG/M metagenome (GOLD analysis project Ga0066639, IMG submission 59504) | Groundwater microbial communities from aquifer - Crystal Geyser CG10_big_fil_rev_8/21/14_0.10 | ecosystem: Environmental > Aquatic > Deep subsurface > Groundwater | place: USA: Utah...
CCCCCGGCCTTCTGGTCCGAAGCCAGACGCTCTATCCAGCTGAGCTAATCCTGCATTTTTGGAGCGCCGCCACTATAGCAGGCACAGGGGGCTAGGTCAAGGTTATGCACATGAACCGTCTATTGGTCTTTGCTATACTCGCTCTATAAGATCAAAAGACTATGAAACATCAACACTCACTTACGCTCTTACCACTTGCGGCCCTTACCGTGCTTGCCTGGTTTGCCTTGTCCGTTTCTACGGCTCAGGCAGCGGCGATTGCGGGTGACAATATTAAATGTGAAGCATTTCCATCGGTGTATTTTTTGGGAGAAGACGGTGCACGACACGCGTACCCAAATGAGAAGATCTACTTTTCGCACTATGCGGATTTTGAAGGAGTAAAAACTGTTTCTTGTGCGACATTGGCTACGTTACCATTGGGGTCCAGCGTGCAATACGATGCAGGTAAACGACTTATTAAGGCACCGAGTGTTCCTGTCGTCTATGCGGTGACACCGGCTGGCGTTTTGCGCCCGCTCAAAAATGAGGAGCAGGCACGGGAAATTTATGGAGACGACTGGGCAAAGAAAGTCGATGATATTAGCGAAGTCTTTTTGTCACAGTACACGGTGGGGGCGGAACATCCAGAACACGAGCTTGTTGAGGGAACTGTTCTTGTGGGTGCGGATGGGAAGTTGCTACGTGCTGACGCGAGTGGATTCGCGGTGGAAGTTGAGGATTTAGTGGATGTGGTTGAGAAGGAAATGATGAAGAAGGATGCGCTGGATGTAACAGCGCTCGAGGCACGTCTTGGCAAAACAATTCTCAAAATTTCCGTGAGTGCACGATCGGCGGATCAGGTTGTCGAGTACCGACTCAAGTACAAGGTTGTACCCGTCGGCGATGAAGACAAGGAGACTGTAGAGGTTGATGAAGCAACGGAAGCAGAGAAGGAAGCGGATCATGCAGAGTTGGATCAAACCAGTACATCGGATAACGTGGCGGGTTCTGAACAAAAGAAAGAAGATTCTGCAGGCACAAAAGATGAAGGTACACAGGGGCACGCAGATGACACAACGGTAAATTCTAAAGATGACACCACAACAAAGGAAGACGGTGGCGTACATGAGGACGCGGCGGGAACAGGTGGTGCGGTTGGAGATACGGCTGGTGACGATTCCTCACAGGGAATGGAGGAACGTTCTGTAACACCGCTCACGCTTACTGCAAGCCTTCTGTCTACGAGTCCGTCGGGTCCTGCAGGTGGTCCACCGGGACCTATGGAAGTATTAGATTTCTCTTTATTGGCAAACGGTACCGGCGCTGGCATGAAACAGATCTCTTTTACGGTTATTACGACCGACACGGCGTCAACAAAATGGAATTACTGCGGCGACGGCGCTTCTGCTCTTTTTGCAGATCCTGCAAGGTTTGCTCTCTATAGTGGACTTACCGGTTATCAATACGACACGGCAATTTCCTGGACGTTCTATGACGTGACGGGCGCACCGTGTGGAGTAAATCCGGTACAACTCGGATTTGCTGTGGCTCAGGTATCGGGCTTATTTGCAATGAACGGAGACACATACGCACTTGGCGTAGACACAAGTGGTATCAGTGCCGTACAGGACGACACGATCCGTGTTGACATAGCGGTTCAACCCGATTTTATCTGGTTTGACGGCGTACAAGATCAAAATGGAACAAGTGTTTTGGGATTACCTCTTACGGGGGGCACAATCATCTATTAATAAAAAAGGCCCTTCGGGGTCTTTTTTATTAAAGGAGATGTTTATTTTTCTATCGCTGCCTGCACAAACGCTTTAAACAATGGATGCGGACGCAACGGGCGAGATTGAAATTCGGGATGAAACTGGACGCCTACAAAGAATGGATGATCCGTAAGCTCGATGATCTCCACTAGCTGACCGTCGGGAGACTCACCAGAGACAATCAGCCCAGCTCCCTCAAGTTGTTCGCGGTAGTCATTGTTATATTCGTAGCGATGTCGGTGACGTTCCTGAATCTGCTTTGCCCCGTAAGCTTTAGCGGTGATTGTTTTTGGCGTGAGATTACATGGGTAGGTTCCAAGACGCAGTGTTCCGCCAAGTGTTCCTTGATTCACGTTTTTGTGTTGATTCTCCATGAGGTGGATCACGGGATTGCTCGCATGTGGGTTCATCTCAACCGTGTTCGCCTCCGCAATTCCCAAAACATTGCGCGCGTATTCAATCACCGCGCATTGCATCCCATAGCAAATACCAAAGTAGGGGATCTTATGTTCACGTGCGTATTGAATTGCCAAAATCTTTCCTTCAATCCCACGTGTGCCAAATCCACCAGGGATAAGGATTCCATCGAGTTCCTTGAGTTCGTTAAGCTTTGATGGGTCGGTTTCGTAATCCTCCGAGTTAAGCCAAGAGATGACCGGTTTGCGGCCGAGCGCCCAAGATGCGTGCTTGATTGCCTCGAGCACGGACAAATACACATCAGGCAATACAAAATCACCCGTTGCAAAATATTTGCCAATCACTCCAATAGAGACGGTTTCCGTGGCGTGTTCGATGGTCTCGGCGAGTTCCCTCCACTCCTTGAGGTGTGACTTTGACACCTTCATCCCAAAGGATTTGAGTACGCTGTCTCCAAACCCTTGCTCGTCAAAGAGTTGAGGAATTTTATAGATTGACGAGACGTTGGCGGCGGCAATGATGTGATTGGCAGGTACACCACAGAATTGTGCAAGTTTTTCGCGACGCGGTAAATCGATCGTTTCCTCAGACCGACACACAAGAAAGTCTGGTGTGACGCCCGTACGACCGGCCTCGCGCACGGCGTGCTGTGTAGGTTTTGTCTTCATCTCACCGATGGATGGGGGGACGGGGAGGTAACTGACAAGAATCGTGCGAACAGAATTGAAATCGCGAGATTTCATCATGCGCAGCGCCTCCAAAAACAAAATATTTTCATACTCGCCAACCGTGCCACCGATTTCGATTAATACAAAATCTACGTTTTTTGTTTTTGCAACGTAATCAATACGTCGAATAACTTCCTCGGGAACATGCGGCACTACCTGCACACACTTACCCCCGTATTCCATGTTTCGCTCACGATTAATCACAGACTGATACACACGCCCTGTTGTCATGTAGTTTTCGCGCGTAATATCCTCATCCAAAAAACGCTCGTAATTCCCCATGTCCTGGTCTGTTTCATCGCCATCGATGGTGACGAACACCTCGCCGTGCTCTATTGGGTTCATGGTACCCGCATCTACGTTTACGTAGGGATCGATTTTCATCGCCGTGACGCTAAATCCTTTTGACTTTAAAACACGTCCTAGACTCGCTGTTGAGGCGCCTTTTCCTACTCCGGACATCACACCTCCAATAACAAAGATGAATTTTGTTGGCATAAATAAGTTTTAGATAGTATAGCAAAGATACATGTGGATATCTTCTGGGGTTTTATTGGAAAATAAGGGTATAATGATGACTATAAATTTGTCTCTTTATTTTATCTATGTCTCTACACAAATTAAGTCTTTATTTAGGGCTCCCCGTGTTCGCGCTTGTCGCGGTCATGTCGTTTGGCGTTCAATCGGCTGCGGCTGTGCCTGCTACTTATTACTTCGTTGGAACGGGTGATACATTTTCTACAGCCGGAAGCTGGCACTCAGCAGACAAAGCTTGTGACGACCTCGGCGACGGTTCCGTTCCGGGTGTAGAGGATACTGTAATTTTTAAAACGTGTGCGACGAGTGTTACAATCCCGGGCGCAACAGCTCTTACTACACTAACACTGGATACTGGTTATACTGGTACCGTTACGGCGGGTGCGGCTCTTGATTTGAGCGCAGACTTAAACATCGCAAGCGGCGCGACATTCGATCTTAATGGCGTCTCAATGACAATTGGGGGTGACTTTACCAATGCGGGTGGAACCTTCACCCATAACAATGGAACAGTCACACTAGATGGAACAACACAGGCGGTGGCTGGTGGTACGTTCTACAATCTCACCAAAAGTGTATCCTCTGCTGACACCCTTTCATTTAAGCAGGGTGGCACGAATACGATTACGAATGCCCTTACGCTCACGGGAGCAAGTGGTGCTCTTTTGACGGTGAACTCACAAGTATCTGGAACGGCAACAACTCTTGATGCTTCTTCGGCAACAAAAACGGTGAGCTTCTTGAGTGTAAAAGATGTTACATCCTCTGGTGGAACCATTAACTGTACAACAGGATGTATTAACATCGGTAATAATGCTGGTTGGATTTTTAACGCGAGCGATACGGGAACAACGGGACCTACGTCTGTTTCAACGGCTTCCGTGTCTTATCCTGGTGCAGGCGCACACCTCATGGGTGGATCTGTTGTAACGATTAGCTACAGCGCAGGAGCTCAGGATCTGGATTCCATCTTGCTCTCTATTTCTATAGATGGTGGAAAGAGCTTTACCGTGATTGAAAGCGGATTGGAGAACACCGGATCGTATGAATGGACCGTGCCAAATACAGATGCGTTGCGAACGATCGTTCGTGTATCAGGTATCGACGCAAATGGATATGAATTGATTAGCAACGATTCTCCCGTGTTTGTTCTCGAGGCGACGACGGCTGTCGTTGAGGAGCCTGTAGATCAGCCTGTCGATGAAACTCCATCTTCCTTTGATGGTGTGGATATGGTTAAGACCGATGGTCAGTCTGTTCGCTTGGTTGCGGGCGGTCTTTTCCGAGGACAGACTCTCTCTGGTGTCTATATGGTAAACGCAGATGGAACACGATCCGTGTTTCCTACAGAGAAGGTGTTTGCATCCTACGGATACAGCTTTGATGACGTTGTTACGGTGAACGACGACCAGTTGAGTGCATTGGCACTTGGTGCACGCGTTACAATGGCATCTGGCGAGCTTGTGAAGATTCAGTCCGATAACCGTGTTTTCCAGGTTGGTGAGGGTGGTGTGCTTCATCATGTTGCAAGCGAAGCTGCTGCCTTGAGCGCCTTCGGAGCAAACTGGGCTTCATTGATAACAGACATCAATGTCGTTTTCTGGGGTGATTACACCGTTGGAAGCGACCTGTAAAATTCGAAAAAAGAGACAAGCAAAACGGTCCGGATTTCCGGATCGTTTTGTTTTTGAAAATGCGGTAAACTAGAACCATCATTGATCAAACCCTAATAGATTATGGCCTTCCAACTACTAGAACTTCCCTTTGACTCCAGCGCCTTTGCCGACTTTACCTCTGCAAATACGTTCTCGTTTCATCATGGAAAACATCACGCAGGGTACGTTAACAAGCTCAACGCGGCTATTGAGGGGTCGGCGTATGAAGGGATGCCACTTAATGAGGTGATTCGTACGTCACGTGAATCATCTGACCTTGCTGTATTTAATAATGCTGCGCAGCATGCAAACCACTGCTTCTTTTGGAACTGTCTGTCCGCGGAGGTGCAAGTGTTGTCTGGTGAAATCAAGGAGATGATCGATCGCGATTTTGAATCTGTTGAGATATTTACAAAGCAATTTTCGGACGCTGCAATGAAGCTCTTTGGTTCAGGTTGGGTGTGGCTCGTAAAGACAGAGGATGAGACACTTGAAATTCGTTCCTATAAGGATGCAGAAACACCTATCGCATCAGACGCAACGCCATTGTTGACGCTTGATGTTTGGGAGCATGCGTATTACCTCGATTATCAAAACAATCGTGCAGGATTTATTGAAGGGTTCTGGAATCATGTGAATTGGGAGTTTGTTGCAAGGCAGTAATGTGGTAATCCTGTGCTAAGAGGACGTTGAGTTTGATGACGGTTTAATAAGTTGTTTGATGGATCGGCTTTTTGATTAAAATGTTTGTTTGCAATGGCTACTGGGGTAAGAGACTTCCTGTACGCTCAATTTTTGTTGCAAGTTTGTGCCAATGTTTTGCTGATCGCTGTGGATCTTCACATAGATCCTGTTTTGCACAATCACTCTGTAACGTGAGCTGGCGAACGACATCTGAGATAAGGGCTTGATCAATTTCTGACAGTGCGTGCTGTGCGATGCTGGAGTCGGGTAAGAAAGGGCGCAAGCGATTGTATTGCGTATACACATGCAGTAGGTGATCCTTGAGTTGATCAATATGTGAGGGGATCCCGAGGAGTTTGTCTGATTGATGCGCGGCATGACCTTTAAACGAAGTTGATGAGGTGAGAGAGGTGTGCAATTGGAAATGCGTTTTTCTCAGATCATAAAGTGCTTCTAGAAACAACATGAACGGTTGATTGCTCATCTGGTGGGGCTCTGTACGATCTAACATATGTTGGTGAAGTACGAGATGACTCCAAGCACAGACCTCGTTGTACAGCTGTTGTGACCAAAGACGCTGTTCTAGGTTTGAGTGATTGTTATGATCGAATGCGCCTGTGCGTTGCACGCTGTCAGAACGGATAAATGAAAAAATGCTGCGAATCGAATCGGACGGAAGAGGAGAAAGGATAGACAGAACCGAGGTAAGGTGGCTTTGACGCAGGGAGAGTTGGTCGCCAAAAAGGTGTATCGCCATTTGTGCATTAATGCTGGTCTGCGATTCGGACCGATATCCGCAATAATTCACGATCTGGTTTATGAGCGCCGGTGCGTGTAATTGAAGTGTTTGTGTGAAGGTATCGTCTGTCCAGATGCGCACGAGAGATCGATTGGCGGTAAATTGTCTATCAGATTGGATCGGCAACGTGAGAGGCTCCTGCTCCCATTCCTGAATAAATGCTGTAAGACAGGGTGGGAGAGAGTAGATGAAGTTATTTGGCTGATCCTGAGTAGACAGACGGCGAATGGGTGTCTGTGGAGAATCTGATGCAAAAGAGGGCGAACCGAGCGTCTCTGTAAGGTCTGGGAGCGTTGTGAGATGGATATACGACGCCTCTAAAACTGGACGAGGTGCTCGCCAGGTACTTGGTTGCACAGAATACCCGTTCACACGCATATTAGGTTTTGTGTAAAAGTCGTGTACCTATTGCGACGAGGAAGAAAACGCCGGCAGCTACGAGAATAATAGTCGCACCAGAGGGCGCGTTGATAAAGAAGGACAAAAGCAGACCGAGAACAACCACGATTGAGCTCATGATTGCGGATGAAAAAAAGAAGGATTTAAATGTTCCTGCAATGAGACTACCTGTGGCTGCGGGGATAATTAACAATGCCGAGATGAGTACGATGCCCAGGATTTTAACACCAAGAACCACGCTCACTGCAAGTGCGATGTATAGGAGAATCGTGTGCAGTTGTGTGTTGATTCCGGCGATCGTAGCACTATCGGGATCGAGTGTTGCATAGGTGAGATGTCGATGCCATCCAAGGAGCCACACCAAGATAATTGTGGCAAAAGAGCCGATCAGAACAATATCGGTAAGAGTAATGGTGAGGATGTTCCCAAAGAGAAAACTTACGAGTTCCGGTTGAAATCCTGGTGTTGCGGCAAGAAGCACGACCCCCAATGCCATGGAAGCCGTAAAAAGGATACCAATGATGGTGTCCGAGGAAAGTCGCGTGGACCTCTCCAATCCGTAGATAATTAACGCAACAATCACTGCATACGCCAGTGCAACAGGGAGGGGAGCGACGCCGGTCAAGACTCCGAGGGCAATTCCTGCAAGACTTGCGTGTGCGATCCCATCACCAAAAAACGCCATGTTGCGCATGAGAACAAAAATTCCCAGGGTGGCCAAGAGAATTGCGATCAAGACGCCCGCAATGAGGGCTCGTTGCATGAATGGAAAACTGAGAATCTCTAACATATTAAACGTGTTTGTGTGTATGCGACGCAGCGTAATCCTTCCCGTAGAGACGTGTGAGCGATTCATCGGTCAGTGCAACATGTGGCGGTCCGGAGCAGACGAGGGAAGTATTGAGACAAAGGACATGATTTACCGTAGTGGCAACCATATTTATTTCATGAGAAATCATAATGACCGTCATTCCGTGCTCTCTATTAAGCGTTGTAATCAATTCAAAAAGCGTTTGCTCGCCGGCGATGTCGATGCCCGTTGAAGGTTCATCCAGAAAGAGAAGATCTGGATGATGCATGATCGCGCGTGCAATAAGGACACGTTGCAATTGACCGCCAGAGAGCGTGGAGAGTTGTTTGCACGCGGATGTCACCGGATGAAGTCCAACTTCCTCAAGTGATTCTTTTATGCGATGGATAGGCGTACGCTTGTTCCGTGAGATCTCCAAAAACTCGCCAACCGTCATGGGTACACTTTTGTCCGGTTTGAATTGCTGCGGCACATATCCAATATTGCCGTAATGCGCCTGAACGGGTTGGTCAAATAGTTTAATAACTCCTTCCTGGTAGGGTTGTAATCCAAGAAGTGCACGCATAAGTGTCGTTTTTCCGGAGCCGTTTGGTCCGACAATTGCCACGAGGTCTCCTGGTTGAATCGTAAAACTAACATCCTTCAACACAGGCTGTTGATTGAAGGAAATGGTGAGATGCTCCACCGTTATGGCGTTTATCTCATGGGGTTTGTGTGAGTGTGTTGGCATTGTAGAGCATGAGTTTTGAGTATCCTTGGCGTCCTTCTACTCCACCAAGTGGATCGAGTGTTTGTATGCGGACGTTGAGGTCTTTAATGAATGACTGTAGAACGTTGTCGGACAATTGTGGCTCCTTGTAAAGCGTATCTATATTGTACACGTTTATGGCCTGCTGTAGAGCAGCTAGTTGCTGTGGTGAAGGTTCGCGGCCAGGCGAGGGCTCCACGGTCGCGCGAATAATAAATCCATATTCCTGGGCAAAATACGTAAAACTTTCGTGAAACGTTACCATGTCGTGCTGCGTGGCAGTGTCGGTCCGTGTACGGATATCTGCATCGAGTTGCGAGAGTTCTGCAAGGTAGAGATCTGCGTTTGATCGGTAAATCGCGCTGTTTAGAGGGTCTAGTGCGGAAAATTCCTCCACGAGCTGATTAACCATCGCACTCGCGTTTGGAACGCTCAACCAGTAATGCGGATCACAAGGTTGATCAGACTCGTCAGGTGCGTCGGAAGCGCGAATGGAAGGTGGCTCTTGACCGCATAAGAGCGAAACTTGCTTGTCGAGCGCAATAAAAGGGGCTCCAGAAATTGAGGCAACGCCGTCCGCCCACGAATCAAGCCCATGACCAATGCCAAAGATCGCCGAAATATTGGTGAGTTGAATCGCCTTTGCAGGCGTAAGGTCAAACGTGTGAGGGGAAGCACCGGGTGTGAGAATGAGCTGTACATCCACGAGATCCCCTCCGACGTACTGCGCAAAATCTGCTACGGGAGCAATCGTTGCGGCAACATGCAAACGACCTGTATCTGTTGGAGCTATACGCGCCGATAAAAACCCTGTCAAAATTAAGAAGAGGAGGGAGGAGAGGATGATAAGTAATAACGTGATGTTCTTCATATTCTTTCTGCGAATCATTTGCATTATAGCACATGAGGTTATTTCATGGGCTCTGCCTTTCAAAACACACGTGTTCTCGGGTTGCGAAAGATTAGATCAGATCAAGAGCAATGACGACGGGATGCTCAAAAACATCCTCAAAGGATTTATGTTTAACTATCTATGGTCGTGAGAAAATAACCCTAAACCAAAAACCCACGTGTGCGGGTTTTTGCAGAGGTACGTGTCTTACACGCGAATGACCACGGGTAAAATCATTGGACGTCGCTCTGTTTTCTTGAGAACAAATTGTCCAATCTGATTCCGAATACTTTCGCGAATGTAATCGTCATCGGCACCACCTGTAGTTGCCTTTTTCTGCAACGCGAGCTCGACGCCTTTCTTGATTCCCGTAATGAGCTCCTGATTATCCTTCATATGAACAAATCCACGTGAGATGACATCTGGTGATCCAACAAGGTTTCCCGTTTTTCCATCGACCTGCGTAACAATCACGATCATTCCGTCTGCGGCTAACTCGTTTCGGTCGCGCAGTACGACGTCGCTCACATCACCCACGCCAATACCATCCACAAACACATAGTCCGTTGGAGCTTTCTCTTTGCGTAAAAATCCTTGGTTTCCCTTAAACTCCATGATTTGTCCGTTGTCGCCAACGAACACATGCTCTTTGTCCCATCCAAGTGAATAGGCAATCTTGGCGTTTTCCTTGAGAAGGAAGTGGTTTCCCTCAATTGGAACGTAGTAGGCAGGCTTAAAGAGGGAGATCATGAGTTTGATGTCCTCCTGATGCCCATGTCCGCTTGCGTGCACATCCATCATTTTATAGCTGATGACGTCCGCACCTTGTCGATAAAGCGTGTCTGTAAGACGTTGAACGGATCCTTCGTTACCAGGCACAACGGAGGAGGAGAAGATAACAAGGTCACCCTCATGTAAACTCACAAATCGGTGTTCGCGATTGGCAATACGCATAAGCGCCGCGTTGGACTCACCTTGCGCGCCCGTACACATAATAATTACCTTGTTGTCCGGGTAACGATTAACCTGGTCTACTTTAATGATCGTGCTTGATTTACATTTGATGTACCCAAGCTCTCGTGCAATTTCCACGTTTGATTTCATGGAGAATCCGTCCACGGCTACGACGCGTCCGGTACGCTCGGCGATTTCGATCACCTGTCGTACGCGTGAGAGAAGGGAAGCAAACGTTCCAACGACAATGCGTCCTGGAGCCTTCTCGATGATATGCTCCAATTCTTCACCAACGACTTTTTCGGAAATGGTGTGACCGGGGGATTTTGCATTTGTAGAATCTCCCATCAACACATCAACGCCCTGGCTTCCAATGAGCGCCATACGTTGAAAGTCTGCAGGAGGTGTTCCCACGGGGTGAAAGTCAAACTTCCAGTCGCCCGTATGAATAAGACGCGTTGTTGGCGTCTCAACGAGGATACCAGCCGAATCAGGAATGTTGTGATTGATATGAAACAGAGAAACCTTGAACTTTCCAAGGGTCACGGAATCGTTCATCTTAAGATCCTGCATCTTGAGCGGAGCGGTTTTAAAATCCTCTTGTCGCTTGCGAATAATCGCGTTTGTAATTGGAAGGCCGTAGATAGGGGGGTTTCCAATTTTTGGAACGATATGAGGGATGCCACCGATGTGGTCGTAATGACCATGGGTAACAATCACGCCCTTTACGTGCTTTTCCTTTCCGCGAAGGTAGGAAATATTTGGAATGATGTAATCGATTCCAGGCATGTCTTCCTCGGGAAATTGTAAACCAAGGTCAATGAGAATAATGTCATTGCCGTATTCGAGAAGCGTACAGTTACGTCCTACTTCTTCAAGTCCTCCCAAAACCATCACACGCAATACGCCTTCGGCGGGTGGTTTGATGTCTTTTGGGTGCACAACAAATGTCTCGTTGGTACTTGAATGCATTTTTTTTGGCGCGCCTCGTTGTCCGCCTGAGCGAGCTGGAGGTCGTGCACTCTGTCCTCCGTGCCGAGCTGGAGGGCGATTTCCATGGTGTGGTCGATGTGCACTTTGAGGTGCTGACCGACGCACAGCAGGTGTTTGTCCCACGTCTGCCGTTTTAGGAACGGCAGGAGATGGACGGCGTGTTTGCCGCTTTTGTATCATAGGTATAACAGTTGTCTACACCAAAACGCATGTCTTGGTGTGAATTAGTAAGTGAATGTCGTGACGTCGTCACGGATCATTCCTCGTAGTTCGAGAGACTCGAACAACAGGGAATAATCCATCTGTAAATTTTGTGGTTTACCACGTCATTCGCGAACGACGTGGTGGGCAAGGGGAGATTCGAACTCCCACAAACTTGCGTTTACTACGCCCTGAACGTAGCGCGTCTACCATTCCGCCACTTGCCCGTACCGATCAATCAACTAAAATGCAAGAAAGGTAAACCGTTTCTTGGTCTTAATATACCAGGACTGCACACGACCAAAGCGATCCGATGGGACCACGATGGTTTCCAATTCAATACCATGAATCTTGTTGGCTGTCACGTAGGTATAGGTTGGCTGATAGAGGAAGATCGCTGGGATGACATCGTTCACCTGATCGGCGAAAGAGGCATAGGCCGTTCGTCGTTCGTCGATATCTGTCGTTGTTCGTGCGGCTTCAATAAATCCATCTGCGTCTCGATTTGCAAACTGAGACAAATTCAACCCTGGTGCTGCGATCTGTGAGCTATGCCAAAACGGATACGGATCGGGATCCCCGCCCATAAGAATTCCGGACAGAAGAATAGAGTAATCGCGGTTCTTTAAGGTGTTATCTCTAAAATCCGTTGGACTTTTTACCTCTACGTTTACCTCGACTTCAACCTCGCGCCACATGTCGGCTATTCGATTTGCAACACTCACGGTCTCTGGTTGATCAACTGTCGTGATAGTGAACGTAAGATTTTCTCCGTTCTTATCTGTACGAATAGTGTCACCTTCCTTTACGCTCCAGCCAAGATTATCGAGACTCGTACGTGCTACGGATTGGTCAAAAGGCGTTGGATTTCCATAAACGGTTGAATCGTTGTGATAGGAACTTAGAACAGGGGAGTGTGTGACTGCTGCTTGATTTTGTAAGATCTCTTTTACTAGAACATCCTTATTCACTGCAGATCCAAGAGCGAGACGCATATTCTTGTTGCTCACGTCGTCGTTCTTGAGGTTAAAGAAGAGCGCAGTAATTTGCGGCAAACTAGGTGTGACGACCTGGCCATTAAGCTTTGAAAGTTGGTCCTTGGGAGCAAAGGCGATTCCTTCCACGCGTTTGCTGTTGAGCGCCTCAATCGCGGCTGCAGTATCTGGGTAAAATTTAAAAGCGATTGTATCGATGTTTGGAACGCCCGCGTAATAACCGGTAAAGCGTTGCAATTGATAGCTCTTAATGACACCCAATTTATCTTTTTCCAGTTTGTCGAATTTATAGGGCCCACTTCCAATAGGAATGAGGTTACGTTCTGCAAGACGCATTGTGCCAGGGTCTAGCTCACCCCAATAATCGGCCGGTAAAATACCAACACCAAGCGTCGACAAAAAAGGCGCAAATGGTTCATCGAGTGTAAAGGAGACGGTGCGCTCATTCACTTGTTCAATAGAAACACCACGATACGTTCCGCTTAACGGGCTACCGTAGTTTGGGTTTTGGATGGTGTGAAATGTAAAGATAATGTCTCGTGGCGTAACGGACGTTCCGTCGTGCCACAGGGCGTCACTGCGCAGGGAAAACGTATAGACAAGTTCATCATCACTCACCGTATAGGACTCTGCGAGATCGGGGATGAGTCCTGCTTGCGGATCCCATTTCATGAGACCTGAGTACACAAAGCGCGCGATATCGGCATCGACATCGTTTGCGGGAGCGTAAATTGGGTTGATGAATTGCGGGGAACCAATAAGACCTTCCGTGTAACTTCCGCCATGTGCGGGAACAACTACGAGGTGTGTGTTATAACCCCACACAAAGAGAAATACAAAAGATAATACGGCGACAGCTACTGCGGTCCAAAATGTTGGACGTTCACGTTTGCTGATGAGTCGTGGAAGGTGGGCCAACTGGGCGAGAGTTGGGAAACGCGATCCCTTCTTGAGTGAGCGAAAGAATTGCTTTTGCTTTTCAGAATGACCAGAAGAAACCGGACCCGATTTTGGTGACCGGAACAGATTCATGTGTTTAGAAAACAATCACGCGAAGGAGTGAAAGACCAAAAAACAAGATTCCAAGGACAATTGTTGCATTATAGAGCACTTTTTCTGCACCGCGTTTTGTGGTGAAAACCGTGCTATCCCCTCCAAAACCTGCGCCTAATCCTGCTCCACGCTGCTGTAAGAGAACTGAGAGCATCAGGAGAACGGCGAGAACGATCTGTAGAACGTTTAAGGCTGTAGTCATATTCATACGTAGGGCAAGTCTGCCTTATTTGGGGTTTTTTGTCAACTTTTCTTCGTGCGTTATGACTGATTTACCGTGTGTGCCTCAATGAACCGATTGAGGAGCTGTAAAAAGACCGATTCAGGGATGGCTCCCTCAATGGGGGCGCCGTTAAGGAAAAACGTTGGCGTTCCACGGACACCAGCTTTGATTCCTGCCTGACGGTCTTCTTCGACCTCTGGGGAATAGCGGTGACTCTCGAGACACGTGTTAAAGAGGGTTGTATCGAGTCCAAGTTCCTGCGCATAGCGTTCAAGACTGTCCTGCGAGAGATCTGACTGGTTGATATAGACCTTGTCGTGATAATCAAAGAAGCGATTTTGTTCTTGTGCGCATTCTCCGGCCTCGGCAGCAAGATCCGCACCCGGGTGGAGGCTCACGATTGGAAAATCACGGTACACATAGCGCACAAGATTCGTGTGATTTGCAATCGCTCGTACAATATAACTTGCCTCTCGTGAGTAGGGGCACCCAAAATCGGCGAATTCTACTATGGTTAAGAGTGCTTTGTTTGCGGGTGCGCCAAGGTTGGGATCGTCTAAGGTGGCGAGGGTAAGTGCATCAACGGAGTCAATCCCAATCGGTGCCCCAAGTGAGGAATCCACGGTGAGTGATTGAACAAAACTCGTGGGAATATCAGCCGTGCCGCGCACGATGCCAACGTAAAAAAAGACGATGCGCCAGACAAAGATCAAAAAAACCACAAGCAACAGTCCACCTCCCACAAGTGCCGCCACGCTTCTTGGGCGTTGAGTGGGTTGTTGTACGACGGGTTCTTGAGCGTCGTTTAGAATGTTGTTTGGAACACCTCCTTCTAATCGCATAGTTCTTAGAGTATAGCAGATTTTGTATGAGTATGAAGGAGAATGTGCGTATTGAGCGCATAGAGGTAGTTTGATCTGATTTTTTCACTGCACATGATCGAGTATTGACAGAAAGGCACTTTTATGATTGAATGCGTACACTCACGCGGAGTGAGAGAAGGAGGCGAGGATGACTCGGAGAACAGCTGAGCAACTGGCGTTTCACGTCAAGTTGCTGCAGGATCACGGCTACACCGTGATCCCGCCGCGGGCCCAGGGTGAAGGTGAGTTCAGCCAGGAGGAACTAGAGGCGATGGCCATTGCGCTTCTCGTGGCGCGTCAGCCGGGTGAGGGGCTCATGCAGGACCTGCTTGGCTGGCAGAAGATGAACGGTTACCGCACGCGGATTCTCAAGCATCTGCCGGGACTGTTCTACCGAACTCAGGCAGAGAGGTATCGAACTCCAGGGCAGAGGGACAACTACGAGTACTTCTGGGAGGTGTTGGTGCATCGCACGCGAGAGGACGTGCTTGGACTGAAACAGGTGGGCATTGGATCGGCGAACGAGTTCTTCAGTACGCTCGCCAAGCTGGGCATGTCCATGCGCATGCCCGAGAACCATCCGCTTATCCGCGAGGCAAGAGCGAGACTGGCGGAGAGGGCGTGCGAGCGCTCCTGAGCCGCGATCTGGGCCCGAAGAACAACGCTTCGGTCTCCAGATCGCGGCGTTGTGTTTTTAAAACGTCTCCCAAAACCCTCATAACTTGACAACCGTCTTTTTTTCTGATTTTGACCTGAGAGCGAGACACTTGACCGTTGTCAAAATGCATGGTAGCCTCGCAGCACTTTCTGTCTGAACCATTTTTGTTGGGACATAACCGTATCGCTATGCAAGATGTTATCCGCGTTCGCGGCGCACGCGTACACAACCTTAAAAACGTGAATGTCGAGATTCCAAAGGGAAAATTCACGGTCATCACAGGACTTTCTGGTTCCGGTAAATCCTCGCTCGCATTTGACACGATTTATGCAGAGGGACAGCGCCGTTACATGGAAAGTCTTTCTTCGTACGCACGCCAGTTTTTGGAAATGCAGGATAAACCCGATGTGGATGAGATGAGCGGTTTGTCGCCGACGATTGCGATTGATCAAAAAACCGCCTCTACTAATCCACGTTCAACCGTTGGAACCGTGACGGAAATTTATGATTCCCTGCGTGTCTTGTACGCGCGTGCAGGCCAGGCGCATTGTCCTGAGACGGGAGAACCTGTCACGGAGCAGACGCCAGATCAAATGCTTGCAACAATCGTGGCAGCCGTTGCAGAGACGGATGCGTTTGTGTTGGCACCTGTGGTCAAGCAGCAACGGGGAGAGCATAAGCAGGCCATTGTCGCGGCGGAGGCAGCAGGTTATAAGAGTGCACGTTATGATGGGCTCCTGATGGATATCGAGGAGCTGACGGACATGCGCAAGGATAAAAAGAAGGTGCACGACATAGATGTGGTGGTAGAACGTTACTCGCAAGGCCAAGAGTTGGATCGCGCGACGGTTTTGGAAACAATTAAAAAGACCCTGGACCTTGGAAACGGTGTCATGCTCCTGATGCGAGACGATACCGGGGAAGATGTGACGTTGAGTGAAGGAATGTTCTGTGCGGCGTCCGGGATCTCTATCCCAACGTTGGAGCCAAATATGTTTAGCTTTAACTCACCCCACGGAGCCTGTCCTGAATGTATGGGTCTTGGGGTAAAACTTGTTTTGGAGTCAGATTTGGTGATTCCAAATAAGCGTTTAACGCTTGCAGAAGGTGCGGTAAAACCTTGGAGCCGTATTGCAGGAAACTCCACATCCTACTTAGCCCTGTTAGAAGCGGTTGGTGCCAAGTATAAGTTTGATGTACATACGCCCCTCAACAAATTGTCTGAATCAAAATTACGGTTGATTCTTAAGGGATCGGCTGGAGAAACCTACACGGTGCAAGGGAAAACCATGATATTCCCTGGTGTGCTGGGTATGTTGGAATCCAAATATCGCGAGACAGATTCTGAATACGTGCGCAAGGAATTGGAAACCTATATGCGTTCCATGATTTGCCCAGAGTGTGATGGAAAGCGATTGAATGCTATTAGTCTTGCGGTCACCGTTGCCGGAAAAACGATTGACGCGTTGGTGCGTATTCCTTTGGATGAGTTGTTGGAATGGTTTGTGCAGGTGGATGTGCAAACACGCGAGGGTGGCAGTGCGTTGACCGAGTTGGAGCAAAAAGTGATTACTAATGTTAAACGCGAGGTGCTTAAGCGCTTGGAGGATTTGATTAACGTGGGATTGTCGTACCTGACGCTTGATCGATCTGCAGTTACATTGTCTGGCGGAGAGAGCCAGCGCGTGCGATTAGCTACACAGCTTGGAACCGACCTCACCGGCGTAATTTATATTTTGGATGAGCCTTCCATTGGGCTCCATCAACGTGACAATGATAAGTTGATCGATACCATGAAGCGCTTGCGTGATGCCGGCAACACCGTGATTGTGGTGGAGCACGACGAGGCTATGATGCGCGCGGCGGATCATGTGATTGACATTGGACCAGGCGCGGGCGTCTATGGAGGAGAAGTAATTGCGGTGGGAACGGTGGGTGATTTAGAAAAATGTCCGGAGTCGTTAACGGGCCAGTACATGAGTGGCGCGCGTTGCATCACTATGCCCGCAAAACGTCGAGCTCTGAGTAAAAAGAATATTCGCATTCAAGGTGCAACGGCAAACAACCTGCAAGATGTGGATGTGTCCATTCCGCTTGGTGCGTTGGTGTGTGTGACGGGTGTGTCGGGATCGGGAAAATCCACGTTGATTTTGGATATCTTGGGACGTGCGTTGTCCAAACATTTTTATCGTGCCAAGGCGTATCCCGCTGAGCATAAATCGATTAAGGGTGTGGAAAATATTGACAAGGTGGTAACGGTAGATCAATCACCAATTGGTCGTACGCCACGCTCTAACCCTGCTACATATACGGGCGTATTTACCACGATTCGTGATGTCTATGCGAGCGTACCAGAGGCAAAGATGCGCGGATACGATGCCGGAAAATTTAGCTTTAACGTTAAGGGAGGTGGACGATGTGAGACGTGTGGCGGAGATGGTGTGAAACGCATTGAGATGCAGTTTATGCCAGACGTGTACATGGATTGTCCGGAGTGTCATGGAAAGCGTTATAATGCCGAGGCGCTGGAGATTCATTACAAAGGTGAGACGATCTCTGACGTGCTCAACATGACCGTGGAGGAGGCGCGTCGATTCTTTACGGCGATCCCTGCGATTTACGACAAGCTCACAGTCCTGCATGAGGTGGGTCTTGGATACGTCAAGCTCGGGCAAAGTGCCACAACACTCTCGGGAGGTGAGGCACAGCGCGTCAAGCTAGCCACGGAATTATCTCGTCGGGCGACCGGGAAGACGCTGTACATCTTGGATGAGCCAACGACGGGATTACACTTTGATGATATTAATCGACTGCTTGGTGTGTTGAATCAACTTGTTGATAAAGGAAACACGGTATTGATTATTGAGCATGACTTGGATGTGGTGCGTGCGGCCGATTATGTGATTGATATGGGACCGGAGGGCGGGACGCGTGGAGGTTTACTTGTGGCCGAGGGAACGCCGGAAGACATTATGAAGGTCAAAGAAAGTCTTACGGGAAAGTACCTTAAGGAACTCATTAAGACGCGAGGAGATCAAAAACCAATTGGTGTTGCAAAACCCAAGAGGGCCAAAGCGGCCGTTAAAAAATCTGTAGCGGCCAAGAAAAAGAAGGAGCTCTAAAGCTTCTTTTTTCTTGACAGACTTGGGTTTTGGTGACACTGTTTTATACACAAGGAGGCAATAAGTGGATACGAATTGTGAACATAACGAATATGACAAAGTGTCTCAAGGTTTTTACAGGTGTCGCCTTTATGAGTTTGTGTGCGTTATTACTCGTACCGTCTGTCATGCAGGGACGCGTTGCGGATGTCGTGTGGCAACCGTTTACCACAACGGTGGAGCAAAGCTCGCAAGCGTTGTCTGTAGCGCGCGTACAGTTGCCGCAGTCTCTGGACCGACTTCAGCGGATTCAGGGGGTTTTGGTTGCGATTATGTACCCAACAGGCTGTGCGAATATCGACTGCCCAACACGCGATGTCGCTGTAATGCGCGATGGCCAACTCAAAGTGGTGTCGGAGATTCCCGTGTCCGCATTGGAGTCGGAACGTGTATTGGATAGTCATGGACGCGTACTCTGGACCCAGAGGGGTAAGAGCAGTGCACGATTTAATGTGCAGGAGTTGAATCTGGAAACGGCATCGGTCTCTACGTTGGCGCGTGATGTGTTTTTGGGTGATACGTCTGAGGCGCGCGTGCGCGCAGCAAATGGGAAGCTGTATTTTGAAGTGTACGGATTGCAGGAGCTCGCACCCGGGATTGTGCCGGTGATGATTCGAGAAAGCCAATCGAACGAGAACTTTAGTGAGACGTTGGTGATGAATCAGCAGTGGCGTAAGTCGCTTGAGGAGATTCAGGATGTGGATGCGCAAGGCCGTATTTTAACGCGACTGACGTTTCCAAGCGGAGATCAGGAGCTTTGGTATCATCAACGTACGGTTGAACGAGGAACATTTCCGAAACCACAGAGTGTTGCCGTTGAGGGAAGCTACACGATCGATGGACACCTGGTGGGAGTCCATTTTGTGGATGCCGATACAATTGAATTTTTCCGCTATCAAACATTGATGCGCTATACCATTTCTACGGGTACACTTACAGATTTGGGAGAACGCCTCCATTGGGTAGAGGGGACGGGCTCGCAGGAGGCATTGGTGATTACGGCGGGGGAGATGCTGTATTTTGTGGGAGAAGATGCAACAGGTGGAACACAGATCAAGGTGCGACACGGAGGTGTTACGACAATCTTAGGTGCTGCAGATTCAACAGGACTGTGGATTGATGATGGATTGGTTACGGCGGCGACAACAACCACATACATGTCTCCTACAAGCGGATCAACCGTTTCTCGTTTCGTGAACGAGCTCGAGGCACAAACGGGTGCGTCCAAACATGCTTTTGCGGGTGCGATGGATTTGGAGGTCCTAGGTGCTTCATTCATCTATATCGATGGTGCTGGGACGATTCATTGGAACACGACCAACGCGCGTGATGAGACCGTGTCTGCCGTGGTAGGAACAGGATCGCGTGCGTATCTCGTTAGTGAAACAGAGGTGATGTGGGTAGGATTTGATGGTGTATTGCGACGTGCAATTGTGCGACCGGCGGCGATTGGATCTATCGCACAACCCACGTTTTATAAGACAGCGACAAGCTCCACTGTCTACCTGGTGCAGGACGGGAAGCGCTGGATTGTTCCAAATGAACAAACCTACTTTACTTGGGCGTCTACGTTTGACGGAGTCCAGACCATCGGTGCCGCGGTGTTGAATAGCAATACCAATGCCGGATACCTGCAGATGAAGCCAGGGACATTGATCAAGACGGCCACGAGCAAACATGTGATGGTGCTGTGGGATGATTGGCACAAACAACGGATTGCCAATGAAGCCGTGGCGTTAGCGATTTTTGGCGAGCGTTGGTGGCAGCAGATCGTGGTAGTGGATCCAACGGTTATGAATCAATATGTTGAGCGTCCGAGTGCCATTGAATCAGTGGAGCAGTACGTTCGATAGATCGTTACAAAAACACCCGCGCACGTGGGTGTTTTTTGATTCATTGACAACACACCGGGATCACGATAGAAAGAAGCGGAAGGAGGTGCACATGCACAAGCAACCACAGGGTGAGATGACCGCAGAAGAACGCCAGTCCTGGGAGAGCTTCCGTGAGTTGATGGAGGCCGCCGCATGGATGGTGGGCGGGCCAATTGTGGTGTTTCTGCTCGCGAGCGCGACTCTGATGACGATCGCTCGGCTGCTGGCGTGAGTGCTGCCATGTCGCACGATCGGCGATCCTGTGAACGCCCGACCGAGGCACTCCAGAGACAAGACGACGAGAGTACAACCGCCTGGGGGAGTATGGCGGTGCGACTAGGTCTTGTTGCCGTCTTGCTGCTCTTTGCCATCATCTTTGGCGCGTTGATCGTCCCCTTGATCTCGTAGTCGCCAACAAAAAACCCGCACCATCTCTGGCGCGGGCTCCATTTTTATTTGACTTCCTTCATGCGACGCTTGGTCTTGCCCTTGCGCAAGAACCAGAGCTTTGCACGGCGAACGCGAAGTGTTTTGACAATCTCGACTTTCTCCACGTGTGGGGAGGAAAGCGGGTAGATCTTCTCCACGCCGATCTCGCCTGTCACCTTACGCACGGTCATCGTACGAGTGATTCCGGATCCGTTTAATCCAAGGAGTGTTCCTTCAAACACCTGTACGCGCTGTCGCTCCTCTCCCTTTGCGTTGGTGTCCTTAATGATCTCGTGAACACGGATCACCATTCCTGGCTTAAGATCACGATGTGGCATGGTGACCACCTCTACCTCGGGTTCTACCGCTTCCTCAACGGGTGCCTTTGCAACTTCCTCTGCAGGTGTTGCTGCTTCCTCTGTTGGAGTTTCCTCTACCGCCTCCTCTGGGGCTACTTGATCCTCTGTCTTGTTTGATTCGTCGCTCATATAGATATTTCGATGTGGCGTTAATCTACGCTATCGTGCCCATTTTGTCAATAATCTGCTGTGCTACCTCCTCTGGCGCCGTGTGCGTAGTGTCGATAATCAGGTCAAAATTGGCCGGATTATCGTAGGTTACGTCATAATACTCTTTAAAACGCTTGTTTTCCGACGCTACCCGTAGGCGAGCAAGTTCCTGGGCTTCTTCTACGTTTTTGTAGGGAACCTCGTTTGGTCTGGCTCCCGTACTGGCGTGGGCAAAGATGCGTTTTGCTCCCTCAGCTGGGTCTACACCGAGGAACACTTTGAATGATTGTGGGATGGCATACCAGGAAAGTCGTCCGTCAACAATAAAGTTATCTTCCGTTTTTCCGAGGTTGGTTTGATACCCCTCTACCATGCGATCGTGCGCGTCCTCCTGCTCTTCCTCGGCGTTCCATTCGTTGAGTGTCATGCCATTCTGTTCCGCGAGTGTTCGTTGAAAATCTCCCATTGAGTAGCGCTTGTAGCCAAGCTTACCGCTCAAGAGTTTTCCGACGGTGGATTTTCCGGACCCTGGGTATCCGGAGAGAGTGATGATCATAGCGCGTTAGATTTTGTGAAGTCGATCCGTGAGTTCGGTAAGCTCGGGCGGGATGGGTGCGTCGAACGTGCGTGCCTCGGTCTCTCCGGGGAGTGCGAGCGTGAGTTGATATGCGTGGAGCCACAAACGTGGGAAGGGAATTTGTTTGACGCTCTTAATCACATAGAGCGGATCGCCGACCACAGGGTTTCCAAGCGCATGAAAGTGCGCGCGGATTTGGTGGGTACGCCCGGTGTGTAAATCGACATCGACCTCCGTTGCATTGGCGTAACGTTGAATTACCTCGTAGTCGGTGCTGGCATCTTTACCTTCTTGTGACTCAGGTCGTGCCACCATACGTCCGGCGGATTTGGAGCGTATGATTTTAAACAGCACGGTGTCGTAATCCTTTTGAAGTGATCCGGCAACAAGCGCACGATATTTTTTGTAAACAAACCGTTTTTGAAACTTGTGTTTGAGATCTAAGAACGCCTCTTGATTTTTTGCAGCGATCATAACGCCAGAGGTCATACGGTCCAATCGATGCACGATTCCTGCACGCTCCTCGGGTTTATCTCCCACTGTGGCCATTGCTGGCACATAGTCCACAAGCGCGTCCATAAGTGAGTACTCGTTGGAGGAAGGTGTAGGGTGAACCAGTACGCCGGCGGCCTTGTTGAGCACAATGACGTCGTCGTTTTCAAAGAGAATGTTAAGCGTTGGCAGGGTACCCTTTTTTTCCATTGGGTCCGCATCGGTAACGGTCTCATCTTTTTCGTATGGAAAGCGCATGTCGGCAACCTCCACCACATCGCCCACCTGTAAAAACTCGTGGGGAACGTAGGTGGTATCCTCATTGATTTCTACACCAGACTGTTTAATGTATTTTTGTACCTTTGCACGAGAGGTTTCGCCGACGCGTGCCAAAAAAACGTCCAAGCGGGCATCTTTGTCGATGGCGTCGATGGTAAATTGTCCAACATGTGATTCCATACCAGCGACAGATTATTGGGATTCTAAGTGGGTACTTGCCCCAAACAAGGCATAACGTGCCAAGTGGGGTGGTAGGCCCGGCAGGAATCGAACCTGCAACCACAGAGGTATAAGCTCTGTGCTCTAACCGTTGAGCTACGGGCCCATGGGCTTGAATCTAGCGCATATTGGACAATTTTTCAAGGTGTGGAGTAATTTTTGTCTTGTTTGATGGATTATCTGCTATACTTGTCTCCACATGACCGCCGAACTTGGAACATTCTTAGTGTCACTAACTGTCCTCTGGTTTTTGGTGTATTGGATTTTTGGGGGCGTGGTGTTTGCCATTATCAGTCTTGTGCGGCCGGGTAAAATGAAGCGCGTGCGGTTTAGTTGTCTCTATTCTATCTTCTCGGCGTTCATTGCCTACCAGGCAGCAAAATTGGGAATTTTGTGGGCATCGGCGGCAACAGGGAATATCCCACAATCGTCATCATTAAGTGAAGCGATTGTGGTTATGGGAGGGCTCGGCTTTGTTGGGATCTTGCTGGGGCTTATGGCCGGGTTTGTGGTGTTGTTTATCGGGGGTTGGATTATTATGTTGTTTTCCCGCAGTCAAGAAAAAACCTGGTACGACCGTGTAACAGATAAGGGAGAGTAATAAAGAGATTGACCGGAATAATTTTGCGTGATACCTTGCGGTCGATCCACGCGGATACAAGAGCAGAATACAGGGGCGTATAGCTCAGTTGGTTAGAGCGCCACATTGACATTGTGGAGGTCTCCGGTTCGAGTCCGGGTACGCCCACCACGTCGTTCGCGAACGATGTGGCCCACCATTTAGAAATACCGAGCAAGGCTCGTTATTTTTTTTGTTTAAAAAATGTACCTCCACGCCGGCAGATGGCCAGCGCAGGGAGAAGGGGACGGGAACTCGTTGTTAGTCAGGCCTGGTCGGAGTCGGACGTCTTGAGCTTGTTGAGCAGCAGTACGGCCTGCATCTGCAGGAACTCCGGAGTCACGTCCAACAGCGCGGCGCAGATCGCGAGGTCTTCTATCCGCATCCTATAGGTCATGTAGGTGAGCTCGCGCTCTCGGACTATGATCTGCGCCGCGCTGTTTGCCCCACTCTCACCATTGACGCTCGTCGGCGGGCAGGGTATAGTGCTCTCTTCGTCAAAAACGATCGATACAAAGGCATTTATGCCTGTAGAGAACGGATAGGCGTACCGCACGACGGCGAAGAATCCCAGAGTGCGATCTGGCGGGGAGAGAGATGGAAGCTAGTATCTATAGTGAAACATGGCACTTCCACGAAACGAACAAACCTTAGAACTCATGAAACGGGCTCAGCGGCCGGTGATTGTGTTAGCACAAGGATCGGGCGTGGATGGGTATGTCACGGGGTTTGCGTGTCAGCAGATTCTCAATCAACTCGGAAAGGTCTCGGACATTGTGGCGGCAGACGGTCCGGCGCCCAAAACGCTTGATTTTCTCCACATACTAGAACGCGTGCGTCCAACGTTTGGGCAGTTGCGCAAGTTTGTGGTGTCGGTGGATTTGTCCAAGGCTCCACTCGATGAATTATCCTACAACGTAGAAGATCACGAATTACAAATCTTCCTTACACCAAAAGACGGCATCTGGTCTGAGGCAGACATCAAGACGCACACAAGCACCTTCCGATACGATTTGATTTTAGTTGTCGGCGCTGCCTCGTTGGACGGACTAGGCGAGCTCTATACCAAACACAGTGAATTTTTTTATGAGACACCGATGATTAACATCGACCATGTCGCGGCGAATGAACATTTTGGTCAGGTGAACGTGGTAGATTTAACGGCAACCAGTTCGGCCGAGGTGCTGCTTACCCAAATTGACGAGTGGCCAAGTATCGCCATGACAGAGGATTTGGCGACGATGTTGCTCACGGGAATGATTGCCAAAACGCAGAGTTTTAAAACAGCCACGGTCACGCCAAAGACGCTCAAACGTGCAAGCGCCCTGTTGCGACAAGGAGCAAGACGCGAGGAGATTGTCGACAATCTTTACAGAACGCGATCAGTGGAGACCTTACGATTGTGGGGACGCGCGTTGGCGAGACTCAAAAACGACGAGCCGACGCGGCTTGTGTGGAGCGTGTTGTCGCAGCAAGATTTTATCCATGCCGGTGCGCGTGAAGAGGACTTGCCGGACGTGATTGAGGAGCTTATTAAGAATGCGCCTATGGCAGAAGTCGTTGTCTTGCTGTACGAGGATTATCAAAAACACATTTGTGGTCTTATCTCCACCCACCGTGGCATGGATAGCGTGGAGTTAGCGCTTCCGTTTAAGCCTACCGGTACCAGAGAACTCGCGCGTATTTGTTTTATGAACAAAACGATTGTTGAGGCGGAGAAGGTAGTGATAGAATCCATGAAGGAACGGATAAAAAAATTCCGCGTGTAATATGAAGATGGTGATTCGCTTTTTTTCAAAACCGGTGCTGCGTACATGGGCGTGGGTCTTTGGCCTTTTGGCTATTGTTTTGTCACACGCAAAGATTGCTTATTTTATTACGGAGGATAAGCGTGGACTCTTTATTTTGTCTACGATACTGGCGACGATTGGTGCGATCGTATGGTATGTCTATGTTCTCCGTTTTGTTTCAACGCGAACATGGAAATGGCTGCAATCAACGTTTTATACAAACGGGCACGTGTTTGCGCTCGTCGGATTGCTCTTGTTGTGGCTCAAAATTGGAAGTGATCTTCTATTTTTCTTTGGTGGAAGCACTCGCGGTTTTTTTGACGTTGTTTGGACGGTGATGTTCGTTGTTTTTTTGTGGCCGCTGGTTCCATTCGTGTGGTCGGCCGGCTATCTTGCTAATACGACGGAGATTGAATACAGCTGGCATGTTTTGGGTCACGATGAATGGTCTCTATTTATTGTTGTTGGTGCCTTTTTGGCGATCACCATTGTGCCGATCGTGTGGGGAATCATTTTTTCCTTTACCGGATATTCGATCAAAAAGATTCGTGCGCGGGAAAAAGAATGATTGTGTATCTCGGTCCTTGCGATTTTTGCCTGAGAAAGGTACATTTGGGAGGCTAAACCTAGAGAAATAGTGGATATGCCAGAGCTCCCAAAGGCCTACGAGCCATCAAAACAGGAAGATGAGATCGCCTTAAAAGAACGCGAAAGCGGTTTATATTCCCCAGAAAACCTCCCAGGTAATAGAACGGAGGTTTTTTCTATGGTCTTGCCACCGCCCAACGCCACAGGAACGCTCCACATGGGGCACGCCGTGATGTTGGCGATTCAAGATATTTTGGTGCGGTTTGCACGTATGCAGGGAAAGAAAACCTTGTGGGTGCCAGGGACAGATCACGCGGCGATCGCCACACAGGTAAAGGTGGAAAAATTGTTAATGAAGGAAGAAGGGAAGACACGTTTTGATTTGGGTCGCGAAGTATTTTTAGGTCGCGTGGATGCGTTTGTGGAGGAGAGTCGCGCAACCATCCAACACCAGGTTCGCAGCATGGGTTGCAGCATCGATTGGACGCGTGAGGCGTTTACGTTGGACGAGCCGCGGAACCTAGCCGTGCGAACCATGTTTAAAAAAATGTACGACGATGGGCTCATTTATCGCGGGTACCGTGTGATCAACTGGGACCCGGTGGGGCAGACGGTGATCTCAGACGACGAGTTGGTGTCCAAGGAACGTGCAGGAAAACTCTACACATTCAAGTACAGCAAAGATTTTCCGATTACGATTGCAACCACACGGCCCGAGACAAAAGTGGGAGACACGGCGGTGGCGGTGCATCCAAGTGATGAACGATACAAAACGTTTGTTGGAAAAACGTTCAATGTTTTGTTCGCCGGCGCGGAATTGAAGATCAAAATTATTGCAGACGAAGAAGTAGATCCAACATTTGGAACGGGAGCGCTTGGTGTGACGCCGGCACATAGTGTGATCGACGAGGGCATGGCAAAACGTCACAATCTGGAAATGATTCAGGTGATTGATGAGCAGGCGAACATGACCGAGGTGGCTGGCACGTTGGTTGCAGGTCTTCCTGTGTTAGAGGCGCGTGAGAATATTGTGGCGTGGTTAAAGGATGAAGGATTGTTGGAGGCTGAGGAGGAGACGACGCAGATGATTGCCACGGCAGAACGCACTGGTGCCGTTATTGAGCCTCTTCCAAAACTTCAATGGTTTGTGGATGTGGAGAAAGAGTTTGCGTTTAAACAGTCTAAACATCACCCAATCTCGGCGTTAAATGATGGGGAAAAGGTGACGCTTAAATCGCTCATGCAGCACGTGGTGGAGACGAAGGAGGTAAAGATTGTCCCAGAATCGTTTGAGAAAACGTATTTTCATTGGATTAACAATCTGCGCCCTTGGTGTATTTCACGCCAGCTTTGGTACGGACATCGTGTGCCGGCTTGGTATAGGGGAGAAGATGTTTTTGTGGGAGTTGACGCGCCAGAAGGCGAAGGTTGGATACAGGATGAGGACACGCTCGACACCTGGTTTTCCGCGGGCATGTGGACGTTCTCCACACTCGGCTGGCCCAATGCGGACGCGCCTGATGTACAGATGTATCACCCAACAACCCTGTTGGAGACGGGCCGAGATATTTTGTTCTTCTGGGTGGCGCGCATGATTCTTATGTCCACGTATGCGCTCGGCGAGGTTCCGTTTAGATATGCGTATCTACACGGGATGGTGCGAGACGATCAAGGCCGCAAGATGAGTAAGTCATTGGACAACATCATTGATCCGCTGACCATGAAGGAAACGTATGGTGCCGATGCCACACGGTTGAGTCTTGTGGTGGGGTCGACTCCGGGGAATGACGTAAAACTTTCCGAGGAGAAGATTGCCGGCTTCCGCAACTTTGTGAATAAGCTATGGAACATTGCACGTTTTGTGTTCATGTCGGTGAGCGATGTGCACAAAATTGATTCAGCGCCCGCGCCTGTTACAGATGCAGATGCGTGGATTCTTTGGGAACTCAATCGGTTGATCGCAGGTATCCCATTTATGATTGGTGAGCCAAACTTTCAATTGTCGCTTGCTGCGGAACGATTACGAGATGTTACCTGGAGCGATTTTGCCGACTGGTATGTGGAGGTGGCCAAGGTTCAACTGCAAGACCCGGCGCTTAAAGAGAGTACGGAGGATATGCTGCTCTATGTGTTGCAATGCCTCTTAAAAATGTGGCATCCCTACATGCCGTTTGTCACCACACGATTGTGGGAGGAATTTGGATCGGACAAGATGCTTCTTATTGAAGACTGGCCAGAGATTGTCTCGACAGATACCAAATCACCTGCCGTGGTGAATTTTGAGAATGCAAAAGAGATCGTGACGGCGATTCGTGCAACGCGTGCGAGTTACAAGATTGATCCTGTAAAGACCGTGGACGCGATTGTAACAGGTGAGACGGTGGACGCAATGACAGCGACGGTGGAGATCATTAAGCGACTGGGTCGCGTGGGTACGCTAACGTTGCGTGCAGGCGTGGAGCGGCCTGAGGGGTCTGTTTCTCTTGTCGCAGGCGGCCACACAATCTACATCCCACTCGCGGGCGTGATTGATCTTGCTGCCGAGAAAACGCGATTACAAGCGGAATTAGCCTCGGTTGAAGCCTATACCAAGAGCGTCGGTGCCAAACTCAACAATCAAGGATTCGTTGATAATGCACCCGCGGAAGCCGTGCAAAAAGAGCAAGAAAAACTTGCTGAGGCAACCGCGCGACGAGACGCTCTACAGCAGCAATTGGAAGCGTTCTCTTGATTATCACTCTCTTTTTATGTTTAAAAAACACAAAATAATAACAGACCCCGACAAGATTCACGAAGTGCTTTCGCGCGGCGTGGATTCTGTTTACCCAGACGCCGATTGGCTTAAGAAGCAACTTATGAGCGGTAAGCGTTTGCGTTTGTATTTGGGGTGGGATCCAACGACGACGGACGTGCATATTGGTCACACGGTGCAACTGTGGAAGATGCGCGAGTTTCAACGATTGGGGCACGAGGTGATTTTGCTCATGGGAACGTTTACGGCAACGCTTGGCGATCCAACAGGTAAGGCAGACGCGCGCAAGGCACTTACGCTCGAGGAGACAAAACGTAACGCAAAAGGCTTTGCCCAAAAGACAAAAGCCATTTTTGATTTCCCGGAGAATCCCATCACCATCAAATACAACCACGAGTGGCTGGCCAAGATGGATCTCTCCGATGTGATCAAATTATCATCCAACTTCACCGTTCAACAGATGTTGGAGCGGGATATGTTTGAGAAGCGGATGAAGGAAGGACTGCCAATCGGACTCCATGAATTTTTGTATCCACTGATGCAAGGGTATGACTCGGTGGCAATGGATGTGGATTTGGAGGTAGGCGGAACGGATCAAACATTCAATATGTTGGCAGGACGTACCTTGCAAAAACGCCTCAACGCCAAAGAGAAAGGTGTGCTCACACGTCCGTTGTTGGCAGATGCATCTGGTCGCAAGATCGGAAAATCAGAAGGTAACGCAATCAATATTGATCTGGCTCCCGAGGATTTGTTTGGTAAGGTGATGACGTTACCGGACGATGTCATCTGGCCAACGTTTACCATGTGCACGGATGTGGAACTCGCACGTATCAATGAAATCAAACGCGAGTTAGCAGACGATCCGCGTGCAGCCAAGGCACAGCTTGCGTGGGAGTTGGTGCGGATTTACAACGATGCGGAGGCGGCAGACAGAGCGCGCGCGCATTTTACAAGTGTGTTTACCAACAAAGCGATTCCAGAGGAGATGCCATCGTTTACATTGCGTGAGGGGATGACGTATGTGGATGTGTTGGAGGAGGCAAAGATCTGTCCATCTAAGTCTGACGCACGACGTCAGATTACGCAACGTGCAGTTAAGTTAGATGGTCAACTCGTGTTTGATGCGGACGCCATCGCACGCGTGGGAGTGTTACAAAAAGGGAAGCGTCATTTTGTTCGTCTCGTCTAATATGTCTGATCAATCGTACACATATATTGCCGCGCGTTTGGAGGTGCTTAAGGCTCTCAAGGGCGCCATCGGCAAAACGTACACACCAACGTTTGAAGAATTAGAACTCCCACCTCAGCGCACGCTGGGTGATGTTGCGTTTCCGTGTTTTAGCCTTGCGCAAGGGCTAAAGCGTAACCCATCGGAGATTGCCACGGAGCTTGCCGCAAAGATTGGATCCAAGGGCGTGATTCAAAAGGTGGAGGCGCGCGGGCCCTACGTCAACTTTACGTTCGACATGGCCAAGTACGGCGACCAGGTTGTGCAACAAGTTTTGAGGATGAAGGAAAACTACGGCACATGGACCATTGGGCACGGACGTCGCGTGATGATTGAGTATGCTAACTTTAACACGCATAAGGAGGTGCACATTGGGCATATTCGTAACATGGTCGTGGGACATGTGGCGATTAATCTCCTGCGCGCAACGGGCCATGACGTGGTTGCCTGCAGCTATATCAACGACCTTGGTAACAACGTGGCTAAGTGTTTGTGGGCGATGCAAAAATTTCATGAGCATGAGGTTCCAGCCAAGGGCGATGAGATCAACTTTTTAGGACGTGTGTATACGGAGGCTACGTATGCGGCGGAGGAAAACGAGGAGGCACGCGCAGAAATTTCCGAGATTCAACGTGAGTTGGAGGAGAAACGCGGAGACTGGACCAAGCTTTGGAAGACTACACGTCAGTGGTCGATCGATGCCATTTATGCGATTTTCAAGGAAATGGGGATTCCGATCGATGTGCAATATTACGAGAGTGATTTGTTAGAGGACACCAAACGTATTGTAAAACGGTTGCAGGCTGAGGGGATTGCGGTGGAGAGTCAGGGGGCAATTATTGTAGATTTGGAAGAGGAGGGGTTAGGCGCGAGTCTGCTTGTGAAGACCGATGGAACGCATTTGTACAACGCAAAAGATTTGGCGCTCGCCGAGCGAAAGTCTTCGGATTATGATTTGGACCGTAGCGCCATTGTGGTCGACAAACGTCAGTCGCTTGCTATGCAACAGTTGTTTGCCACGCTGAAGTTGATGGGACGTGATATCCCGTACGAGCACCTCTCGTATGATTTTGTGACGCTGCCAGAGGGTGCGATGTCCTCACGTAAGGGAAACATTATTCGTTTTGAGGAGTTGCGTGATTTATTGCGCGACGCGGCGCTCAAAGAAACTCGTGAGAGACACAATGAGTGGTCTGAGAAGCAGGTGCGCAACACGGCATCGGCTATTGGTTATGCCGCGATGATCTATGCAATGGCTAAGCAGGACCCAAACAAGGAGATTGTCTTTTCTATCGACGAGGCGGTCGCATTTGAAGGCGTGTCTGGTCCATACTTGCTCTACACGGCCTCACGTATTCAAAGTCTGATGAAAAAAGCGGGCGTGAAACCCGCGTTTGATGCGGCCGTGATTGATTCTCCTGAGGCTGAGGACGTGGTGGATCATTTGGCGCGTTTCCCGATTGTTTTGCGCGAAAGTGCAACGTATTTGGCGCTGGCGGATGTTCCGCAGTTTGCGTTTGATTTGGCTCAAAGCTTTTCTCGTTACTACGCATCGACGCGCATTTTGGATCCAGAGAATAATGTATCCACAGCCGGTAGGCTTGCTCTTTGTGAGGCGGTCTTGATAACGTTGACCAATACGTTGGCGATTATGCACATAACGCCTGTAGATCACATGTAGGTTGGAGGGGTATTTACACAAAACAATCATGAATATGAAAGGAAAAAGCGTCGGAGGGGAAACGATTATTGCAGAAGGTGTAAAAGTAGAGGGAGATTTTACCAGTAATGGAGACGTGACAATCGAGGGAATGGTACACGGAAACGTTTCGGCATCTGGGAACGTGATTGTGGGCGTGACGGCGGTGATTGACGCAGATCTCACAGCCAATAATTTGATGTTGTCAGGGAGAATTAAGGGAAATGTGCACGTGCAAGAAAAGGCAGAGCTAGCATCCTCTTCTGTGTTGGAAGGTGATTTAACAACGCATGTTCTAAGCGTGGCAGCGGGCGCAACGATCAACGGGAAAATCCTGATGCCAAACGGCGCGTCCGTGGCCGTTGAGGAAGACGGTGAATAAAGGGAATGTATTGCTACATTTACGATGCAGAAGTGCAGGATCGAAAATACGAACGCGAATTGATCGCCATTGAACATCGTATTACGGACCTGGGGTTGCAAGGAAAGATTGTTCGCCTTGCCTTGTTTAGAGACCCTGATGAGCAAATTCGCAAAGAGGTAGCGGCAGGTGCTAAAACTGTTGTGGTGATTGGAAACGATCAAACGGTGCATCGCGTGCTAACGACGATTGTAGATGCAGGGGCGACGCTCGCCATTATTCCGGTAGGAGAACCAAATGTGCTCGCCAGAATTTTAGGAGTTCCAAAAGGTGTTCAAGCCTGTGATACGCTCTCTCAACGTATTATTGAGTCACTCGATGTCGGTAATATCAACGGTCAACGGTTTTTAACAGGTGTGCGATTTCCAAAAGCTATTACGCGAGTTCGATACGGAAAGGCCTATGATCTTGTGTCTAATAAGACAGGCCAATTAGAGATTTTAAATCTGTCTGTGGAGGCACCGTCTGGTGAGGCCGACATTGCCAATCCGATAGATGGAAAATTACAGGTGACGATTACAACACAAAAACGCAAAGGGTTTCGGTCTATTCCGGCGGTTACGACCATCCCGTTTGAGGCATTTGAAGTGCTGTACGATACGTCTGTAAAAGCGGTGGCCGATGGGGTTGAGATAGAAGGGGATCGATTTAACGTCACTACGGAGCAAGGGGCATTGAACGTGGTTGTTTCTCGCGAGCGGATGTTTTAAAAGATCTTGGCGGTCCAGGGTCTTTTTTTTGTTTCACCTTCAAACACATGTATTTTGAGAATTGTGCTCGGTGCATTGCTTTAAATGATCCGCAAGGAGTCGTCGACATACTGGTACATTGCCTAAACATGCGAGAGATTGGGTCGACGCCCAACACGGATTATTTATAAGCAACACATCTCGCTCCTGTATTGTCTGAATCCTTCGCTGACACGGTCTCTAACGTGGTATTCCATGCGAAGTGGGAATTTATCTACTCCTGTGGATAAAAGGGACAGGCACCTTTATCCGCAGGTCCTGTTCTCTCCAACGCGCACACCAACAAAAACCTCCCAGACAAGCTGAGAGT
>Ga0066639_10000547_pt1 | contig 32905 bp, 29 predicted proteins | sample CryGeyCG2114_010_2_FD_59504 | JGI IMG/M metagenome (GOLD analysis project Ga0066639, IMG submission 59504) | Groundwater microbial communities from aquifer - Crystal Geyser CG10_big_fil_rev_8/21/14_0.10 | ecosystem: Environmental > Aquatic > Deep subsurface > Groundwater | place: USA: Utah...
AATGAAGTTAAATTTGAAAAAGATGGCGGCGGTAATTTAATATGTTGTGGTTTAGAAATGAAGATTAAAAAAGATGGTTTTAATGGAGAAGAATAAATATAAAGGTGAATAGTATCTATTCTAAAATACTTGCCATATTAACTAGTTTTTTGGATATTTAATAAATTTTATTGATAATAAATTATTTAATTTTAGAATTTTTGCGGGATTAGTATAACAGTAGTACAGCGGTCTCCAAAACCGCTAGCGCAGGGGCGGCACCTGCATCCCGTGCTTAAAACAAAAACGCCTTTAATTAGGGCGTTTTTTGTATGGAGAATAATTGTGTTTTAATTGTGTTTTATCGCTAAAATGTTATAATTTTAATATATAGTTTAAATTACTTATCATTAAGATATTAAGTTTGCTTAAAATCATGGTTAATTTCTTTGTTTCCGTAATCGAAGTAACATTTATCCAAATTGTTTCAGTTTTGGGAATCTTTTTTGTTCTAGGATTTATTTTAGCGGAAATTCAGGCGGCGACTTTAAGAAACTACAGCCATTCTGTCGGTTGGCGCGGAATACTTTGGACGGCTTGGTTGGGAACGCCAGTACATGAATATGGTCATGCTTTTTTTGCTTTATTATTTAGACATAAAATTACTGATATTGTGTTGTTTTCACCTAATCCGAATACTGGAGAATTAGGACATGTTAATCATTCTTACCAACCAAGAAATTTTTATCAAAACTCCGGGAATTTTTTTATTGGTTTGGCGCCTTTAATTTTTGGCCCGCTTTTGTTAGTTTTTTTGCTTATAGTTTTAGTTCCTCAGGGGCGAGAAATATTTAATCAATTAACTGTAAGCCAAATTTCATTTGCGACTATATTTGCGGGAATTAAAAAATCTTTAGAACTCTTATTTTCATATAGCAATTTAAGTAGCTGGCGTTTTTGGGTTTTTCTTTATGTTTCCTTTTGCATCGCTTCCCATTTAGCGCCCAGTAGAGATGATCGTCGCGGAGCTTGGCACGGCGGACTGACAATTATCATTGCTCTTTTTTTGCTTAATATTTTTGCATTATTAGTTCAATGGGATATCACTAAATATGTTCTTGATTTTGCATACTTCTTTGCCGGATTAATTACGGTTTATATTTATGTTTTATTAATTTCTGTAACTCATTTTTTGTTATCATTTTTAATTCTTTGGCCTTGGCGTAAAAAACGGCCATTAAATATTTAAGAATTATGTTAATTAATAATTTTTTATCTTATAGCTCCTGGTTTTATCTTTTAATTTTTTGGACCTTAGTTAATCTTTTAGCTTTCTTAATCATGTTTAATGATAAACTTAAAGCGAGTAATTTAAATTCTGAAAGAATTTCTGAAGGTTTATTATTTTTTTTAGCCGCGGTTTTTGGTGCTTTAGGAATTTATATTGGCATGTTTATTTTTAGACATAAAACACAAAAATGGTATTTTCTCTTAGGTATTCCGCTTTTAATAATAGAAAATATCGCAACAATTTATATAGTTTATTTGTTTTTATCCGGCCGCTTGAGTTTAAATATTTAAATTAAAATTTAAATAATAATAAATTAATTTTAAAAATATGAATGACGTCAATCAAGCTTTAGTGAAGCTAATAAAAAAAGGAAGTGTTGTTGGGATAATAACTGTCTTGCTTTTAGCGGTAATTTTTAATAGTTTTGTTATTATCGGACCAGGACAGCGTGGAGTTATTTTACAATTTGGTAAAGTAAACGATCAAATTTTAGGTGAAGGTTTGAATTTTAAAATGCCAATACGAGACAATATTATTAAAATGAATGTTCAAACACAAACCGTTCAATTTGATAATCAATTAGGTCGAGGAGATAATTCCGAAAAAAGTTCTATGTTTTCAGCGACCAAGGATCTTCAGGATGTTCAGATTTCTGTTATAGTTAATTATCATTTGGATGCTACCAAAGTAAATAAGACTTATCAGCAGTATGGTTCTACTTACCAGGCTAATATTATTGAGCCTATTATTAGAGAGGTTGTTAAAAGTCAGGCAGCTTTGTATACGGCCGAAGAATTAGTAACGAAGCGAGCCGAGTTTAGCGATAAAGTTTCGGAAATGTTAAGTAAAAAGATTGCCGATAAAGATTCTATTTTTGAACGTTTGAATATTACTAATTTTCAATTCTCAGATTCATTTAGTAAGGCGATTGAAGCTAAAGTCACCGCTGAACAAAATGCTTTAGCTGCTAAAAATAAATTTGAACAAGTTAAATTTGAAGCTGATCAAAGAATTGCCCAAGCTAAAGGTGAGGCTGAAGCAATTAAAATTCAAGCTGAAGCTATCCAAGCTCAGGGCGGAGCAGCGTATGTAAACTTAAAGTGGGTAGAGAAATGGGACGGAGCTTTACCAACAACTTCTTTAGGAAGCGATTCAATGCCTTTAATTAGTATTAAATAAAATAATCTTATTTGCGTACTATATTAAAATGATTTGTGTATTTTAAATTCATACCTTATAATAGAATAATGGTAAAAAATAAAATGAGAAAATTAAGTCTGGTTGCCATTATAATATTGGCTATATTATTGCCAAGCTTTTTGCGTTTGCACATTTTAACTATGGATGCTTTGGCGGCTGATAAATTACCTAATTTTTCCGAATCATCAGAATTTAATGAGAAAGTTGATCCTATGAATATGGGTATGGCAGAAAATAAATCTTTTTCCTGTTGCCAAAATTGTAACAGTCAAAATAATAGTCGGTCTTTTAATTCTCCGGATATTAGTGTTTCTTCCTGTTGTTCGGGAGATGAAACTCAGAGTATTGTTTTTTCTCGAGCCGATCAGCTTAATAACATAATCACCTCTCCGGTGCTTGGTGAAACGTTTAATATTAAAAATATATTAAATAATTCTAATTTTTTAGAACTTATTATCCCTCCACCGCAAATTAGTTTTTTAAGCACCATCGTCAAAAAAGAATAAATTTTTTCTAGATCATCTTCTGGGGATATTAGCATTATTTTAATGTTTATTTTCGAAGATGATTTTTTTATTAAAATTTATTAATCACTTATTTTATATATGAATAATTATCAAAAATTTATTATTCCAATCAAAGGCATGCATTGCAAGTCTTGCGAAATAATAATTGAAGATGAATTAAGCAAAATAAAAGGAATAAAAAAAAGTAGAGCGAACTGGCAAAAGAGTAATGTTGAAATTAGATATGAAGGAGCTATGCCAGATACTAAAGAGATAGAAGCCGCGATTCTACGAGGCGGATATCAATTAGGCGAAGATGAACCAACTGGTTTTGTAAGTCATAATAAAAAAGATTATGAGGATTTAGTTTTATCATTTTTTATTTTATTAGGATTATATTTTTTATGAAAAATTTTAGGACTAGAAAGTTTAGCCCCTAATACTTCGTCGGGTTTGTCAGCACCAATAATTTTATTAATTGGTTTGACGGCTGGATTTTCTACTTGTATGGCTTTGGTTGGTGGTTTAATTCTTGGTGTCTCGGCTCGTTATAGTGAAATACATCCGCAAGCGACAACTGCAGAAAAATTTCAACCCCATTTATTTTTTAATACAGGCCGTATTTTGTCTTATACTTTATTAGGGGGATTATTAGGAACTTTAGGATCAGCTTTTCAACTATCAAGCTCGGTTTTAGGTGTTATTACAATTTTAGTCGGCTTGGTAATGCTAATCATGGGCTTACAGTTAATTAAAATTTTTCCTTGGGCGGATAATATAAAATTTACTTTACCAAAAGGTGTTAGCAGATTTTTGGGATTAAAGAAAAAGCAAGATTCATATAGTCATACTAATACTTTTATTTTAGGTGCTTTAACATTTTTTTTGCCGTGTGGTTTTACGCAGGCGATGCAAATTTATGCGGTTAGTACCGGCAATTTTTTCAGCGGCGCAATGGTGCTCGGTCTCTTTGCTTTAGGAACGACTCCGGGAATGTTGAGTATCGGTGGGATAAGTTCGTCCGTTAAGGATGGTTTGGCAGAATTATTTTTTAAATTCGCCGGCTTAGCGGTTATAGCTTTTGCTATATTTAATTTCTCTAACGGATTAAATTTATTTGGTTGGAATTCTTTTAGTTTAGGAGCTCCTAATAAAGTTAATAACAAAACAGTTGTCAGCGATCCTAATGTTATTATGGAAAATGGTCAACAGGTAGTTAGAATGAGTGAATTAAAAGGTGGCTATGCGCCGAATAGATTTATAATTAAGAAAGGAGTGCCGGTAAAATGGATAGTTGATGCTCAAGCGCCTTATTCCTGCGCCTCCGTTATTATATTCTCAGAATTTAATATTAATAAAAAATTATCAGCTGGAGAAAATATTATTAATTTCACACCAAATAAAGCTGGTCGCTTTATTTTTTCCTGTTCTATGGGTATGTACATCGGGGTGTTTGAGGTTGTTAATTAAAATAATAAAAAAACCGATTAATGCTTTATTTAGTGCTTTATATAGTTTGAATAAGTCTGAATAAGGTGATAAATAAGGAATTTAATGTTATAATAATAAACTAACAAAAATTAATACTAAATAAATGGATAAAATATACATAAAAAATGATAATTTTGAAGAAAATTCAAAAACTGAATCTGCTAATCAGCGGGTTATGCTTTCTTTAAGCGGGATGCATTGTGCTTCTTGCGCTAATATAATCGAACGAACATTAAAAAAAGTTCCGGGAGTTAAAGAGGGAAATGTTAATTTCGCCGCCGAAAAAGCTTCGATTTTATTTAATGAAAAAGAAGTTAAGGTAGCTGATTTAATTAAGACTATCAAATTGGCCGGGTATAAAGCGGAATTAGTTGATACTAAAGATCCGGAATTTGAAGCGCGAAAACGGTCCGGAGAAATTGAAGTTTATTGGCAAAAATTTATTTTTAGTTTTGTTTTAAGTTTGCCGTTGTTTTATTTCATGTTGCTTGATTTTTTTAAGTGGTTACCGGGCGCTGGAATTTTACCGCCTTATGTGGGTATTATTTCTTTAATTTTAGTAGCGCCAATCCAGTTTATTATCGGGGCGGGATTTTATAAGGGCATGTGGGCGGGCTTACGAATGAAAACCTTTAACATGGATAGCTTAGTGGCGATTGGTACTTCCACGGCTTATTTTTACAGTCTTGTTTACTATATTATCTATGTTGTCCGTAATAATTCTTTTATTGGTTTAAATGGGGAAATGATTCCGGAACTATATTTTGAAACAGCTGCTTTTTTAATTACTTTTGTTATTTTAGGAAAATGGTTAGAGTCTAGTGCTAAGGGTCGAACCTCTGATTCAATTAAAAAGTTAATGAGCTTACAAGCGAAAACTGCTCGAGTTATTCGTGAGGGAGTAGTTCAGGATATTCCGGTCGAAGAGGTTGTTAAGGGAGATATTGTTGTGGTTCGTCCGGGAGAAAAAATTCCCGTTGATGGTAAAATTACTGCGGGAAATTCTTCTATTGATGAATCAATGATTACTGGCGAGAGTATGCCAGTTGAGAAAAAAATTGGCGATTTAGTTATTGGATCGACAATTAATAAAACCGGTAGTTTTGAATTTCAGGCGACACGCGTTGGCTCGGAAACTGCTTTAGCGCAAATAATTAAATTAGTTGAAGAAGCTCAAGGATCGAAAGCGCCGATTCAGGGTTTTGCTGATAAAATAGCGGCTGTTTTCGTGCCTGTAGTTATTATTATCGCGCTTGTTACCTTCGTCGTTTGGTATTTTTTTCTAGGGGCTAGTTTAACTTTTGCTTTAATGGCTTTTACGGCGGTTATTGTTATTGCTTGCCCTTGCGCTTTAGGCTTAGCAACGCCAACAGCTATTATGGTCGGTACGGGAATGGGAGCAGAAAAAGGTATTTTAGTGAAAGGCGGGGAACCTTTAGAAATTGCTTGTAAAATTAAAGCGATTATTTTTGATAAGACCGGAACATTAACAAACGGAAAACCGGAAGTAACTGATGTAATTACTTTTTCTTCTAAAAATACCAATGAATTATTAACTCTAGCGGGTAGTTTGGAAAAAGTATCTGAGCATCCCTTAGCGGAAGCGATTTATAATTATACAATTCAGAAAAAAATATCCTTAGAAAATGTTAATAATTTTTCAGCTGTACCTGGGAAAGGAGTTATAGGAGAAATTAAAAATCAGAAATACTTTTTTGGTAATCGTAAATTAATAAGCGAGATTGCTAAGTTAAATTTTGATAAAATTAATGATGATATTAGCAAGTTAGAAGAACAAGGTAAAACAGTTATGTTATTAACGGATTCTCAGGAAATTATTGGTGCGGTAGCCGTCGCCGATACTGTTAAGGCTAGTTCGAAAGAAGCTATCGCCCAATTAAAGAAAATGAACATAGCGGTTTATATGATTACTGGAGATAATGAACGCACCGCTCAAGCGGTCGCTTCTCAAGTAGGAATAGATAATGTTTTAGCAAATGTTTTACCAGAAGATAAAGCTAATGAAGTTAAAAAAATTCAGAGCAGTGGTTTAAAGGTGGGGATGGTCGGTGATGGTATTAATGACGCTCCGGCTTTGGCTCAGGCTGATTTAGGCATAGCGATGGGCAGTGGAACGGATGTTGCTATGGAAACCGGCGGAATAATTATTATTAGGAATGATCTTAATGATGTTGTTACCGCTATTGAATTATCACGAGAAACTATGGTTAAGATAAAACAAAATATGTTTTTCGCTTTGTTTTATAATGTTATTGGAATTCCGATTGCCGCTCGTGTCTTTATGTTTTTAGGTCTAGTTTTAAAACCGGAATTAGCTGGTTTAGCTATGGCTTTAAGTTCGGTTTCAGTGGTCAGTAACTCTTTATTACTTAAGTATTTTAGACCTCGAAAAACGAATTATTTGTCTCTGATTGCTCCAATAATAATGGTTATAGTTTTTGGTTTTATTTTCTTGGAATTTACGAGAATTAGTGTTAGAATGGTAGGGTAATATTTATATTAAATATTTATTAATTTTTATTTATTAATTTAATTAAGCAAAAATATGGAGAATGAAAAAAAAGACCAATCGTTTAGCAGCTTAGCAATTTTATTAACAGTTCTTATTGTTATTGGGACGATTTATTTCGTTGTTAATAATCAAAAAAATAATGAAAAAGAGGTAAATTCGTTTGCTGGAGTTACCGCTCCATCGGCAAATGCCCCTACAGCGGCTCAACCTAGTACTGCCCCGTCAGCTGACATTACAAAAGTTAACACTGTTGGCGAAGCATTTATTGGTAACCTTAATGCTCCGGTAACAATCGCTTCTTGGTCAGATTATCAATGTCCTTTTTGTCAACGTTTTAGTGACGACGCTTTAGCCTCAGTGGTTACTGATTATGTTAATACCGGAAAAGTTAAATTAATTTTTAAAGACTTTTCATTCTTGGGATCAGATTCTGATGATGCGGCTTTAGTCGCTAGAGCAGTTTGGGAAGCGGCACCGGCTAAGTTCTATGAATGGCATGTTGCTATGTTTGCTAAACAAGATGGAGAAAATTCCGGTTGGGGAAGTAAAGCTGATATTTTAGCTTTAACTAAGACAATATCCGGAATTGATGAAGCTAAAGTAGAAAGTTTATTAAATACTAATAGTGCTAAATACCAGAGTGCAATAGAAGCGGACAAAACTGAGGCAGGAAATTTTGGTATTTCTGGAACTCCAGGAACTATTATCGGTCAACAATTAATTGTTGGTGCCCAACCTTATTCTGCTGTTAAACAGCTTATTGACTTGGAATTAAATAAATAATCATGAAGTTAAAAACGTTCAGCGATATTTTTAGGGAAACTAAATATTTTACCTTATGGTTTATAGTTAGCACCATAATTTTTGCTGTGGCTGTTTGGTGACAAAATTTATCTTTAATTTTTGACATCATAACTTCGTCGAATATTCCGTTTATTTCTAAAATTTTTATACCTTTAAGTTTATTAGGCTCAATTACTACTAATTTTACTCCCTGGTCTGAAATATACGTTATTACTATTTCAGTTTTATTCGGAGCTAATATTGCTATAGTAACTTATTATTTGCGCCGACGAATTAAAGAAATAAAAAATAGTGGAATAACTTTAGGTTTTCTTGGTATCATTACCAGTCTATTCAGTCTTGGTTGTGCAGCCTGCGGACCCTTATTAATTACTACCATATTATCGATGTTTGGCGCCTCTGGGATTCTGGTTATGTTACCGATGAAAGGTGGAGAATTTGGAATTATTGGGGTAGCTTTAATCGTAGTTTCTATTTATTTGACCATTAATCAAATAGAAAATCCGATTATTTGCCGACTGAAGAAACATTAAAATCTAATTGTTTGTTAGATAGGGGAATATTAAAATCATATGTTGCAAGATCTTCCTCTGGCAACACACTTTCGACCTAAAACTTTATCGGAATTTGTTGGTCAGGGAAAAATTATCGGTGCCCAAACTTGGCTTTATCGGGCAATTAAGAACGATCAAGTTCCATCTCTTATTTTTTGGGGGCCTCCGGGAAGTGGAAAAACCACTTTGGCTCTTATTATAGCTCGTGAAACTAAAGCGGAATTTATAGAATTTTCCGCTACTTCGAGCGGTGTTAAAGATTTAAAAGTTACTGTTGATAGGGCGAAAGAAGGTAAGCGTCTCGGGATTAAAACGATTTTATTTATTGATGAAATTCATCGTTGGAATAAAGCTCAACAGGATGCTCTTTTGCCGCAAATTGAAAATGGCACGATTATTTTAATCGGAGCTACTACCGAAAATCCTAGTTTTGCTATTAACGGCGCTTTATTATCGCGTTCAAAAGTGGTTGTTTTAGAACCCCTGACTGCTTTAGATTTGGAAACTATTATTAGTCGAGCGGCTAAAGAACTGGGAGTCAAACTGAATAAAGAAGTTTCAGGTTTAATAGTTAAATTTTCTAATGGCGACGGTCGGAAAGCTTTAAATATTTTAGAAAGCGCGGTTATAGTCGGTCGAGGAAATAATTTTATTGATAAAAAAACAGCTGACGACACTAAAGAATCTAGTAAAATTAAATCAACCCAGACTATAAAAAAATTAAATCGAGAAAAGATCGCTGAATCTGTAAAAAAATTAGAAGTTAAAATTACATCAGCTTTAATTAAAGATATTATTAATAAGCCCGGTTTGCTTTATGATAAAAACGGCGATGAACATTATAATTTAATTTCAGCTCTTCATAAATCTATGCGGGGCGGAAATGCGGATGCGGCGGTTTATTATTTAGTTCGAATGATTGCTGCCGGAGAAGATCCTTTATATGTTGCGCGGCGTTTAATTCGTTTTGCTTCCGAAGATATTGGTTTAGCGAATAACAGCGCTTTAATGTTAGCGACGGCTACTTATCAAGCTTGTCAAAAAACCGGTTTACCGGAATGTGGCGTTAATTTAGCGCATTGTGCTATTTATTTAGCTAAATCCGCTAAAAGTATTGTGGCTTATTCCGCATTTTTAAAGGCTCAAGAAGAGGTAGAAAATTCCGGTAATTTACCGGTACCGCTTTATTTGCGTAATGCTCCGACGAAATTAATGAAAGATTTAGATTATGGCAAGGGTTATAAATATACTCCTCTTGAAGATGATTCTAACCAAGAATATTTACCGGAAAAAATAAAAAATAAAAAATTTTTTTAAACCTTTGTATTAGTTTTATTATCAATTCCGTATCCACCTAATTTATTGAGAGCTAACTTATAACCGCGGCCTGTAAAAGTATGAATTAGGTTGCGGTTTTTGTTATTATTTAATTTTCGGCGGAGACTGGTCATATGAGTTTCTATAGAATTTGAAAAAGGATCAGCATTATAGTCCCAGACATGTTCTAAAATTTGATTACGAGAAACAATTTGATCGCGATGAATCACTAAATATTCTAAAAGAGAAAATTCTCGCCGTGTTAAATAAATTTCTCGTCCATTACGACGGATAATTTTACTGTTAGTATTTAGCGTCAGGTTATCAATTTTGAAAATTCCACCTTCAACTTTACTCGGTCTTTTTAACAAAGCTTTAACACGCAGTAAAAGTTCTTCGAATAAAAAAGGTTTTGTTAAATAATCATCAGCACCGCGAGAAAAAATTTCTGTTTTATCTTTTAATTCCGATTTAACGGTAATCATTAAAACCGGAATATGTTTTTCTTCGCGGCGTATTTCACTCAATACTTCGGCGCCGTTTAATTTTGGTAAATTATAGTCTAAGATAATCAAATCAAAATTACCGGTTCGGCCTAAAAAAGCGCCTCGTTCGCCGTCTTCGGCGGTTTCGACGCTGTACATATTAGCCTCTAGGCCACTTTTTAAAAATTGGACGATTGCGGCTTCATCGTCGATAATAAGGATTTTCATAAAATTTATTAATGTTAATTAGCAACTTATTTGTTAAAGTTTACTAATAGTATTTTTAAAGTTTTTTATAATTTTAATTATAGCTAATTCAATCTTAAGAAAATCTAAATTTTTTTTAAAGAAAAAATAAAGTCGATATGTTGGTGAAGCTGATAAGCTTATAGAGGCGCTAAGTTCATGGAGTAGATAAGCCCATGAAGTCGATAGGTTCATGGAGTCGATAAGCTCATAGAGTCACCAAGTTACTAATTTAGTAATTTGCTAAAATCAGGCGGAAATAGTAAGATTATAATAAGATTACAGTAAAGAAATAATAAAAATATGAGTCAAATTTTATCAAATCAAGAACCTAAAGGCACCAGTGATTGGTTGCCGGCGGAATTTTTAATTCGTCAATACATTTTTAATACCTGGCGACGGGTTTGTCTTCGCTATGGCTTTGAAGAATATTTAACTCCTTTAGTGGAAAACGCTGCTATTTATCGAGCAAAATCAGGGGAAGATATCGGCGGGAAAGAATTAGTTACCTTTACCGATTTAGGCGGGCGAGAATTATCAATTCGACCGGAAATGACGCCGTCGGTAACGCGCATGGTTACAAAAATTTATAACGCTAGCCCGAAACCCTTGAAATATTTTTCCATTGCGAATTTTATGCGCAATGAAAAACCGCAACGGGGGCGTAATCGAGAATTCTGGCAACTTAATTGCGATATTTTTGGTAGCGACTCATTACGAGCTGATACGGAAATTTTACAGTTAGCCCTTGATTTAATGTTAGAATTTGATCCGCCGCAAGACTCTTTTGTTTTAAAAGTTAGTAATAGAAAATTAATTGATGGAATTTTAGATTTAAGCGGCGCCGGCCAATTAGCGACCGATAAAAAACTTTTAATAGTTCGGACTTTAGATAAATGGGTTAAATTAAAGCCGGAAGAAATCAAAGGCCGTTTTCAGGATGCCGGGTTAAAAGATTCGTCCATAGAGATTATTAAAAAGTTTATGTCGAGCACTAGTTTAGAAGAACTAGTGGAACGCCTACCGGCTTTAAAAGATAATGTTGGTTTAATAGAAGCAACCAATGTTTTAAAGTCTTTAAATGATTTAGGTTATGGCGATTGGTTAGAATTTAATCCGACAGTTATTCGCGGTTTTGATTATTATGACGGATTAGTTTTTGAAGTTTTTGATAATGATCAAGAAAATAATCGCGCCATGTTTGGTGGTGGCCGCTATAATGGCTTAGCTAATATTTTTGGTGCGAAAGATTTTCCGGCGGTTGGTTTTGCTCCCGGAGATGAAACGACCAGAATTTTCCTAGAAAGTTGGGATTTATTGGACGCTGTTATTAATAATCAGCCTGAAAAATATTATTTGCCGTTGCTTGATTCTGTTTTAGCCTTAGAGTTAGATAAAATAGCTAAAGAGCTTCGCGCTAAAGGTTTAAATGTTTTAGTTGGACTAGAGGAACAAAAAATTGGTAAAGCTTTAGAATTTGCTAACAAGAAAAATGTTACAAAGGTAGTAGTTTTAGGCGAAGAAGAAGCGCGCCAAAAAATTTATAAAATAAAGTACATGAAGAGCGGGGAGGAGAAAAGAATCGCTTGGTAGAAATGCTTGGTAGATACACTTAGTAAAAACTCTAGATAGAATTTAATTAAAAATATCATTATAAAAAACAGATTTAAATCTGTTTTTTTTGTGTAGAAAAAGTCTTTAGATTTTCTTCATATTCGATTTGGTAGAATTAGATGATTATTATTAATTGTCTAATTTTATGAATAAACAAAACAATCAAATCATTATCTACGGTACGGAAGACGGTAAGATGAAACTTGAGGTTAAATTAGAAGGTGAAACTGTTTGGTTAAGTCAGAAGCAGATGGCTGAGTTGTTTGGCTGCGGAACTAATAATATCCGTTTTCACCTGCAGAATGTATTTAATGGGCGAGAATTAGAAGAGAATTCAGTTACACAGGAATATTGTGTAACTGCCTTAGATGGTAAGAATTATATAGTTAAACACTATAATCTCGACGCCATTATTTCTGTCGGCTACCGCATTAATTAATTGCGTGGCACTCAATTTTGTATCTGGGCAACCCAGAAGTTAAGGGAATATATTGTAAAGGGTTTTGTGCTTGATGATGAAAGACTGTCTGATGGCCAGGTCGCTAAAACATATTTTCAAGAATTAGAAGAACGAATTAGAAAAGTCAGAACTTCCGAAGCTAATTTTTATCAAAAAGTAAGAGATATATTTGTGACCAGTGTTGACTATAATCCACAAGTTGATTACGCCAAAAAGTTTTTTGCTATGGTGCAAAATAAATTCCATTACGCTATCACTGGTTTGATTGCGTCAGAAATAGTTAATAATCGAATTAATTCCGATAAGCAAAATCTTGGTCTGACTAATTGGTCGGGAGAAATTATTACTCGCGATCAAGCCGAAATCGCCAAGAATTATTTAGAAGAACTGGAACTCAAGAGATTAAATTTGCTAGTTGAACAATTTTTGTCATACGCCGAACTACAAAGCGTCGAAGAAAGGTTGATGTATATGAGAGATTGGATTAATGAATTGAATAATTTTTTGACATTTAACAGAAAGAACATATCAGCCAACGCTGGATCAGTATCTCATGAGAATATGGAAAATAAATTCCGTTCAGAGTTAGCTAAATATAATCAGAAAAGATTAGAAAGAAAATAAATTAAAAATCTGTTTACTGTGCGCTTTTTATCGGTCGGAAGCTGAAACGATGCAGAGGGCAGGGACCGAATTCCAATATTTTTTCTAAGTGTAATTTTGTGCCATATCCTTTATGTCGAGCGAATTCATATTGCGGGTACTGTTTATCAATTTCCGTCATAATCCAGTCACGACTCACCTTAGCGATAATAGAAGCGGCCGCAATACACCAAACATTGGAGTCTCCCTGGATAATTGCCGTTTGTGGCTTATCAAATTTAGATATTTTTATTCCGCCATCGACTAAAACATAGTCGGGTTGAATTTTTAATTTTTTAATTGCCCGGCGCATAGCTAAAAAACTGGCCTGAAGAATATTAATTTTATCAATTGTTAAATTATCGACAATACCGATTTCAACCGCTAAAACCTTTTCTTTAATCAAACCGAAAAGTTTTTCTCTTTTTTTTGCGCTTAATTTTTTAGAATCGGCGACTAATTCTAAATCTCCGGGTGTAATTTTAAAATCCGGTCCGATAACAACACAAGCAGCGACAACTGGTCCGGCTAAAGGTCCTCGTCCCGCTTCATCAACTCCGCCAATATATTTATAACCGAGTTTAAAGTATTTGCTTTCTGTTTCTAAATTTAGCATAATAATATCATTATAGCATAATTGTCAGCCCGGGTGGTGAAACTGGTAGACACGCAGTGTTCAGAACGCTGTGGGAGTAATCCCATGGGGGTCCAAATCCCCCCTCGGGCACATTATTAAAGCTTATTTTTTATTTAAAAGCGCCAAAAGGTCGCTGTTTTAATTATAGTGAATATGGTAAGATTAAGGAGTAATCTAATTATTAACTCTATAATTTATGAAACTTATTATTCGTTTAATTATTAATGCTTTATTTATATTAGCGGCTCCTTTTATTTTTAGCGGGGTAGTTATTTCCGGCTTTTGGGCCGCTTTAGTGACTGCTTTATTTTTAGGAATTGTTAACGCGATTATTCGTCCTCTTATTATTTTGTTAACTCTACCGATTAATATTTTAACTCTAGGTTTGTTCACTTTAATTATTAACGGTTTGTTAGTTCTATTTGTAGCTAGTTTTGTGAAGGGATTTTATGTTAACGGTTTAGGAACAGCCATTATTTTATCTTTATTTTTGTGGCTCGGGTCTTTGCTGAGCAGTTATTTAATTAGTGATCAAAATTAATTTCTGTTATATGCTTCCTTTATTTTTATATAATACTTTAACCAGAAAAAAAGAAAAATTTAAGCCGATAAAATCCGGACAGGTTGGGTTATATACCTGCGGTCCGACGGTTTATAATTATGCTCATATTGGTAATTTGCGAACTTATTTATTCGAAGATTTTTTAGTGCGTGTTTTAGAGTATAATGACTATAAGGTTAAGCATATTACCAATATTACTGATGTCGGTCATCTTGCCGGTGATATGGATATGGGTGAAGATAAAATGGAAAAAGGCGCTGCTCGGGAAGGTAAGAGCGCTTGGGATATTGCCGAATTCTATACTGTCGCCTTTAAACAAGACTTAACTAGTTTAAATATTAAAGAACCTAATTTATGGTGCAAAGCGACCGATAATATTCCTGAACAAATTGCTTTAATTAAAAAACTGGCGGACAAGGGCTTTACCTATAAAACTAGTGATGGAATATATTTTGATACTGCTAAAATAAAAAATTATAATAAATTAAGTCATTTGCCACTAAATAAATTAAAGGAAGGTGCTCGAGTTGAAAAGAATGATGAGAAAAAAAATCCCACTGATTTTGCTTTATGGAAATTTTCTCCGTCGGGCATAAAAAGACAAATGGAATGGGAATCGCCTTGGGGAATAGGTTTTCCTGGCTGGCATATTGAATGTTCGGCGATGAGTTTGAAATATTTAAGCGGGGAACTCGATATTCATTGCGGCGGAATCGATCATATTAATATTCATCATACGAATGAAATAGCGCAGTCGGAAGCGGCGACCGGTCAAAGGTTTTTTAATTACTGGATGCATGGCGCTTTTTTAAATATGAATAATGGCGAGAAGATGGCTAAAAGTACCGGTAATTTTTTAACTTTAGATTTAGCTTCAACAGCAAAAAATATTAACCCGCTCTCTTATCGTTTTGCTAATTTACAAACACATTACCGTAAGCCGATGGAGTATAGTGAGCACGGCCTTGAACAGGCCGAAAAAGGTTTAAATAGTCTATTGAAGCAAGTAGCTGTTCTCGGAGAACTTGTGGGAAAAATAAATGAAGAATATAAAAATAAATTTTTGGAGATTATTAACAATGATTTAAATTTGCCGCAAGCACTCGCGCTTATCGCTAAACTTTTAAAATCTAAAATAAGTAATCCGGATAAGTTAGCGACAATTTTAGATTATGATAAAGTTTTAGGATTAAATTTAAATCTAGCATCAGGAATATTAAAGAGGGAAACAAATTTAACCGACTTGCCGCTGGAGGTTCAAAAGTTAATTAAAGGTCGCGCGGCAGCTCGACTCGCTAAAAACTGGTTGGAGGCGGATCGTTTAAGGATAGAAATAAATAATTCTGGTTATGACCTTGAAGATACGCTCGCGGGCATTAAAATAATATTACTGAAGAAGTAGATAATAAAGAAGTAACGTGTATTAAAAAAATAAAATAGCGATCACGGATTAATAAATTTATTGAGGAAATTAAAATTATTGAATAAAAATATGGCTCCAGTAAAAGATTTGATAAAAAATTCAATAAAAGATTTAAGTCTTTACATAAATACCACCTCTCACGAAGAAATAATAATCGCCTTGCGTTCTGGCGCTAGAGTTATTATTGAAAAGAAAATAATAGCTCCGCGACGTCAGGCAGAAAAATTAGTTCCCGCTATAGATAATCTTTTAAAAGCACAAAAAGTAAAATTAGCTGAATTAAAAAAAATTGTTGTTGCTAATTACGGCGGAAGTTTTACGGCTCTTCGTATCGGAGTGATTACTGCTAATGCTCTAGCTTATGCCTTGAGAATTCCCGTTGAAGCTGAACCAAGCACAAAAATAAAAAATAAAAAATTTGGACGCTACAGTCTCGTTGAACCGGAATATGATCGTGAACCAATAATTGGTATTTCTAAAAAATCTAATTTATAGATCTTAAATTCTATTCCAAAGCTTAATTAATTTTATTATTTGACTGTTTTGTCCTTGTGTACTAGTTGTTGAAAACTATTTCGTAATTTAGTAAAAAATATTTTGTAAATATAAACTACTTGTTAATAAGTAGTTTTTTGTTTGTTTTTTAGCTTAAATTAAAGTAAAAAATAGTGTTGACCCTAGGTGACAAGTGGTGTATAATAAAATCTATAAGGTGAAATGTGGGGAGTAGAGGTGAAACTTTGCTTGTCATAGCCATTACTCCCTAAAATTGTTTATATGTTTATCGGAGAATACAATCACAATTTAGACGACAAAGGACGTTTAGCTATACCGGCTAAATTTAGAGTTGTTTTTAAAAAGGGAGCAGTTGTTACCAAAGGTTTGGACAACTGTTTATTTTTATATTCACCGGAACAGTTTGAAAAAATTGCTGCTAAGTTTGCCGCTCTGCCTATTAGTCAGGCGAAAGCCCGAGCTTTTACGCGACACATGCTAGCTGGTGCTATGGATGTTAGTTTCGATAATCAGGGTCGAATTACTTTACCGGAATATTTACGTAAATTTTCCGGATTAAAAAGAAAAGTTGTTGTGGCCGGTTTGTATAATCATTTAGAAATTTGGGAAGAAGCTGCTTGGAATAAATATAAAGCTGAAGCAGAAAAAAATAGTAATGCCATTGCTGAAGAATTAGGTGATTTAGGAATTTAATTTATTCCTTATGACTTATTCTCATGTTCCGGTCATGTTAAAAGAAGTTCTAGAATATTTACAAGCTAAACCAGGTCAGAAATTTATTGATGGAACTTTAGGCGGAGCGGGGTATACCTTAGCCTTAGCTAAAGCAGTTGGTAAGTCAGGAAAAATCCTTAGTTTTGATCTAGATGAATTAGCTATTAAGAATGCGGAAATAGAAATTGCTAGGAGTAAATTGGATAATGTCACCTTAGTTTTAGATAATTTTAAAAATGTAAAAAAAGTAGTCGCCGATCTTTTACCACTAAAAACAAAGTTTGACGGTTTCGTTCTTGATCTCGGATTATCATCTGCACAGTTAGATGACGAACAACGCGGGTTTTCGTTCAAGGGAGAACGTCCCTTGGATATGTCGTTTGGTAAAAAAAATACCCGTTCGACTGAAGAAATTATCAATAATTATTCAGTTGTAGAATTAACGAGAATTTTTCTGGAATATGGAGAGGAGCGAGCCGCTTATCGTTTAGCGCAAGCGATTGTTAACGCCCGAAAAATAAAAAGCTTAAAAAGTACCACTGATTTAATAAATTTAATTGAAACGGTAATACCCAGTAGATATCAGTCTAAGCTTAATCCCGCTACTAAAATTTTTCAGGCCTTAAGAATGGAAACCAACGAAGAGTTAGATGTCTTATCGGCGGTTTTACCGGATGTCCTAGAATTATTGAAACCGGGTGGACGTTTAGTAGTTGTATCTTTCCATAGCGGGGAAGATCGTATCGTTAAAAGATTTTTTAAAGATTCCGATCGTTTACGGATTTTAACAAATAAACCAGTCGTGCCGGGAATGGTAGAAATTAATACTAATCCTCGAGCTCGTAGTGCGAAATTGAGAGCCGCGATATTAGAATAAATAATTTTAAATCAATATAGTTCAATTTTAATCTTTATGACCAAAATAATAAACGGTCAAGCCGCCCCCTTTAATCGCCCTGTTAAACGTCAATCTTTTAATTTAAAGTATCTTAATACGTTTTTGCTGGCTGGCATATTGGGTTTAGGTGTTTTTTATTTAGTTCTTATTAATGATTTAACGGTACAGGGTTTTGTTTTACAAAATCTTAATTCAGAAAAAAATTCCCTAGCTAGCCTTAACATGAATAATCAAGAGCAGGCAAATGTTATTCAAACTTCTCAATCTTTAAATGGTCGTTTAGAAAAATTAAATTTAGTCGCGGTTGCTAATGTGGAGTATTTGTCTAATTATGATTCGTTAGTTGCTAAGAAATAGTTGTTATGTGGCGTAATGTAAATAATAGTTCTCGGTCTCTCAAGACCAATATTAGTAGTGGTCGCTGGCGTTTAGTTGTCGCGATTGTTTTTTTATTAGCCGGCTCTTTAATCTATAAACTATTTAGTTTACAAATTCAAAAAAGTGATCTTTATGTAGCTATGGCTTCTAATCAGCAGCAATCTTCTAGCAAGTTAGCCCCAGGGCGCGGTAATATTTATTTTACCGGAGATGTTGGCGGTAAAGAAACTCTTTACCCGGTCGCCACTAATAAAGAATATGCAATTTTGTACGCTGTGCCTAAAGATATAAAAAGTCCTCAAGATTTAGCTGAAAAATTTTATCAATTTTTTGATGAACCTCAGTTAAAAAAAAATTCAAAAATTATTATTGCTAGTTCATCAAATCCTATTGATAACGGATCTCAATCAATAATAGCCTCCACGACTCGAGATAATCTCATTGCAGTTTATTTAAAACACTTTGATAAGCCGGGAGCTGTTTATGATTCTTTGGATAATAAAAAAATTGATGATCAGGGAATTTTAAAATTGTATGCCTTTTTAGCTAGTTCTACCTCAACTCCAATTTTAGCCAGTGATTTAGAATTAAAAAATGGTTTAGTTATTAATAAAAATGCTACTAATTCAGCCTCAACTACTTTAAATATTTCGGGCATTGGTTTTCATTTAGAAGAAAGACGTTATTATCCAGAAAATAATTTAGGAGCCCATCTGATAGGTTTCGTGGGTTATGGTAATGGGGATGGTCAAGGAAAATATGGTTTAGAAGAATTTTTTAATTCAGAGTTGTTTGGTAAATATGGTTCTCTTCAGTCTGATAAAGGAGCAAAAAATAGTGTTATTATCACTGATAATCGTCAGTTTGTTCCTCCGGTTAATGGTGACGATTTTATTCTGACAATTGATCGTAATATTGAGTCGGTTGCCTGCCTTAAATTAAAAGAATCGGTTAAAAAATTACAAGCCACTGGCGGTTCAGTGATTGTTGTTAATCCTAAGACGGGAGCAATTTTAGCTATGTGTTCTTTACCAGATTTTGATCCTAATAACTATCAAGATGTTAAGAATATCAGTGTTTACAATAATCCCGCCCTTCTTTATCAATATGAACCAGGATCAGTTTTTAAAACCATGACCATGTCGATTGCTCTTGATCAGGGAAAGGTTACCCCGCTAACTACTTATAAGGATAATGGCGATATTATGATTAATGGTTGGTCTAAACCTATTAGAAATGCTGATTATTTTACTTTTGGCGGACACGGAATAACCGATATGAATACGGTTTTGGAATATTCTTTAAATACTGGAGCTATCTTTGCAATGCGACAGGTTGAGCCGGCTATTTTTATTAATTATGTAAAAAATTACGGCTTCGGTGAAAAAACTGGAGTAGAATTAGGTGCAGAAAGTTCTGGAGATATTAATAATTTATTGCAAAAAAAAGTACCGGATATAGATTTAGCGACTGCTTCATTTGGTCAGGGAATTGCCGCTAATCCTCTACAAATGCTTATGGCTTATCAGGCAGTTGCTAATAGCGGAGTTCTAATGAAGCCATATGTTGTTAAAGCGATTATTCATGAAGGTCAAAGAGAAAATACTATTCCAAAAGAAGTTAGACGAGTAATTAGCGCTAAGACCGCGGCGACTATTTCCGGGATGTTAGTTAACGTTGTTGAGCTCGGTCATGCTAAAAAAGCTTACATCGATGGTTATTATATTGGCGGAAAAACTGGCACAGCCCAGGTAGCTAATAGGGGTGGTTATAGTACGAGTGAATATTTTCATACTTTTGTTGGCATCGCTCCAATTGATAATCCGGCTTTTGTAATGTTGACTAAATTAGACAGTCCGAAAGTTGCTTGGGCAGAAGGATCAGCGTTGCCTCTTTGGACGGAAGTTGCTGATTTTATATTGAATTATTATCAAGTACCAAAGACACGAACAAAACAATAAATAAAATATAAATATAAATAGAAATATTATAAATTATGTTGCGAAAGATTTTACAATTTAAATTAAAATTATTGTCCCAGCTTATTTTAAAAAAATATCAGCCGGTTATTGTTGGTATTACTGGGTCTGTTGGAAAAACTAGCACTAAGGAGGCAATTAACTTAATTTTAAAAAATCATTTGATAGTTAGAATGAGTCCTAAAAATTATAATAATGAGTTAGGGCTGCCATTAACTATTATCGGTCAGGATTCGGCTGGCAATAATTTATGGGCTTGGGGAAAAATTATTAAAAAAGCGCTATGGATGATTTTATTTAAAGATAAAAATTATCCGCAAGTATTAATTTTAGAGATGGGCGCTGATCGTCCTGGGGATATAGCCTATTTAACTAAAATTGCTCCACCCACCATCGGAGTAGTTACTGGAGTTAGCCATGCTCATTTAGAATATTTTTCTAGTTTAGCTAACACTAAAAAAGAGAAACAGGTTTTAATTGAAAATATTTCAAGCAAAAATAAAAAAGGATTAGCGATTTTAAATTATGATAATGAATTAACCCGAGAAATGGCGGCAGTTAGCAGGGTCGGTATTTTAACATATGGATTACAAGAGGGAGCTAATTTACAAGCTCAGGATATAGTTTTTAATTTTACTAAGGGTAATTACGAATTATCCGGTTTAAATTTTAAATTAAATTATAATGGCTCAATCGTTCCGGTCTTTATGCCTAATATTATGACCGAAAGCGCTTTGTATGCTGCCTTAGCAGCCGCAGCGGTGGGTATTTATTTTGATTTAAATTTAGTAGAAATTGCTCAAGCTTTAAGTAGTTTTAGTTTACCGGCCGGCCGGATGAATATTTTACCGGGAATTAAAAATTCTTTTATTATTGATGATACTTATAATTCTTCTCCGGTGTCAGCCTTGTCTGCTTTAGATATTTTAGGTCGGATTAAAATTGATGATTCGGCGGTTAAATATGCAGTTTTAGGAGATATGTTGGAATTAGGTAACTATACTGAAGAAGGGCATATTTTGGTTGGTAAAAAACTTGTTGCTAGTGGTATTAATTATTTAATTGCTGTTGGAGAAAAATCTAAATATTTTATTCAAGGGGCTGTAGAGGCTGGTTTAGCCGATAATTACGTTTTTTCTTTTAGTCATTCGGAAGAAGTCGGTGTGTTTTTAAAAACAAAACTTCATGCCGGTGATATAATTTTAGTTAAGGGATCGCAAGGCATGAGAATGGAAAAAGTTGTTAAAGAAATTATGGTTGAACCTCAAAAAGCTAAAGAATTATTGGTGCGGCAAGGCGGACAATGGTCGCAAAAATAAAATCTCTGTTAATTCAGAGATTTTTGTTTTATACTAATATATATGATTATTTTAATTCTTGGTGGTCGTGGTAATTTAGGGTCGCAGCTAACTAAAGTTTTTTCTGCCGATTATCAAACTATTTCTTGGGATAAAGAAGATTTTGACGTTTTAGATTTTAATCTCTTGGCGGAAAAAATTAGAGAATTAAAACCTAGTGTTATTATTAATACTGTGGCTTTTAATGCTGTCGATCGTTGCGAAGACCCGGGTGATTATGAATTAGCCGTTCAGCTTAACGTTAATTTGCCGGCCGTTTTAGCTGATTTATCTTTAGAACAGCGGGCATTTTTAATTCATTATTCTTCCGATTATGTTTTTAACGGAACAGACTCTAAATTTTCTTTTACTGAAGATGAAACCCCTAATCCAATTAATAAATATGGAGAGACTAAGGCTCAAGGAGAACGAGAAATTTTTAATCGAGCCGCCAGCGGTTTGCAATATTATTTAATTCGCACTTCTAAACTTTTTGGGCCGCCAGGAATTAGCCCGCTTGCTAAACCAAGTTTTTTTGATATTATGCTTAAATTGTCGGAGAGTGGAATGGAATTAACTGTGGTTAATGAAGAATTAAGTTGTTTTACTTATACTTTAGATTTAGCCAAAGCGACACGGCGTCTTTGGGAACTGGAGGTAAATTCCGGTATTTATCATTTAATTAATGAAAATCCTTGTACATGGTATGAGGGGGCTACTGAGCTATTTAATCTAAAAAAAATAAAGGTTAATATTAGGGCTTTAAGAAGTGAAAATCTTTTACGACCCGCCCGCCGATCTAAATTTTCCGTTTTACAAAATACTAAGGTTAAAAAATTGCGTAGTTGGCGGGAAGCTTTAAAAGAATATTTAAATAATTAATGATTTAATTTTAATTAATAAAAATATGCGAGGAATAATTTTGTCTGGTGGCTCGGGGACACGTCTTAGGCCGCTTACTAAAATAACCAGTAAACAATTGTTGCCAATTTATAATCGACCAATGATTTATTACCCGCTTAATACTTTAATTCAAGCTGGAATTAAAGAAATTTTAATTATTGTGGCTCCGGAGCGGGCCGGTGATTATTTAAATTTGTTAGGGTCGGGAAAAGAATTCGGCGTTAAGTTTACTTATGAAATTCAAGATCGTCCTGAAGGAATACCCCAGGCTTTTATAATTGGACAGAATTTTATTGATAATGAAAATGTAGCCCTAATTTTAGGTGATAATATTTTTGAAGATGATTTAAGTTCGGAGATCCAAAATTTTACCAAAGGCGCAAAAATTTTTGCCAAAAAAGTTGCTGATCCATCTCGTTTCGGTGTTGTAAAATTTGATGATAAGCAAGTTGCGGAAGTGATTATAGAAAAACCGCAAGAATATGTCAGTGATTATGCGGTGACTGGTTTATATCTTTATGATTCACGAGTGGTTAGTGTTGCTCAGGAAATAAAACCTAGCGCTCGCGGAGAATTAGAAATTACCGATGTTAATAATTGGTATTTATCAAAAGGAGAAATGACGGTTGCTCCAATTACCGGAGAATGGTTAGATGCAGGAACTTTTGATAGCTTACTTAAGGCACAAATTTTAGCTAAAGATAAACTAGCCGCCAAAATGGTGATTTAGGCTAATAAAAATGTAGTTTAGATTAAAAGAATGAAGACTCAAACTAATAGAATAGTGCTAGAGTAATTTATTTAATTTTTATGAAGCTTGCTGTAGGATTTTTGACTTATAATGAGGCCAGTGCTAAATATTTGGCAGAGTTTTTACCTAGTTTAGAAACAGCTTTAAAATTTTTGAGTGTTACCGATTATCAGGTCTATGCTTTTGATAATAGTTCGCCTGATAATAAACTTAATTATTTAGGTTTGGAAAATTATAATCAGGGCGTTAATTATCCCCAGCTTCCGCGGCGTCCGATTAAATATTTAAGTGCTGGAAGTAATTTAGGTTTTAGTCAAGCGTATAATATTTTAATTAATTTAGCAGTTTCTAACCGGACTGAATATTTTTTAATTATTAATCCTGACACCTTATTAGAACCTAAAGCTATTGAAGAGTTGCTTAAAGTTTTAGAGGGGGAGGCTGATTTAGCGACGGTTGCTCCTAAAGTTTTACGTTGGGACTTTGATCATAATTTAAAAACTAAAATTATTGATTCCTTGGGTTTAATTCTACGTCCGGCTTTGCAATTTTTGGATTTAGGTCAAGGCGAAGAGGATGATGCCAGTTTTTACTCTACGGAAATTATTGGACCGTCCGGAGCGGCGGGCTTATTTCGTATAAGTGCTTTACAAAAAATAGCAGAGTTGGGGGGCAATGATCAAATTGCTCATTATTTTGACGAACGATTTTTTATGTACAAAGAGGACTGCGATTTAGCCTATCGTTTATTTTTAGCTGGCTTCAAATCACGTTTAGTGATTACGGCAATAATTTATCATGATCGCACAGCGACTTCTTCGGGTTCAGGTTTGTGGAATAAAATAATTAATCGTCGGAAAAAAAGTCGTCAAATTCGTTCATGGTCATTTAAAAATCAACATATTATTTTTAATAAGTATTGGAAAAAACAAAATAATGTCAATCAATTTCTAATACTTTTTCGTTTATTGTCAATGTTTATATTTTCTTTAATATTAGAGCAATTTAACCTAAAACAGTATTATAATATTTGGCAATCATCTAAAATACCGTCTAAACAGTTGACTAATATAAAATAATATGATAAATTGAATGAAATTAAATAGCTCGATTTTTGGCTATTTAATTTTTTTTTAAATTTATTACTTATATGGATAATTTATTAGAGCAAATAATTAATGAAAAAAAGATGCAAGAATTAATTCGTCTTAATGCAGTTAATATTGTTGATTCTTTATTTAGTGAATTACTTGATAGAGAAAAAGATATTTTATCTCGTCGTTTTGGCTTAAAAGGCAAAAAAGGAGAAACTTTAGAAAAGATTGGCAGCTTACATAAGTTAACCAGAGAACGAGTACGACAAATTGAATCGGCTAGTATTAAAAAAATTAAAAAACTGGAAAAATTAGAAGATTCCATTGCTACTCTAAAAGAAGTAGTTAAAAATTTATTAATTGATCATGGCGGTTTAATTAGTCGTGATTATTTATTAGATATTTTGACGGTGATTTCTTTAGAAATTGAAAATGAATCAACTAAGGATAAGCCAGATTTTGAATTAAATCGTCAAATTTATCGTAATAATTTTAATTTTTTACTTTCCAAATTAATGGGGAATGACTTAGAATCATCTGGAGAATCTGATCATTTTCATCCAGCTTTTAAACATAAAGATCAAGATATAAGCCCATTACATGAATTAGCTGAAGACTTATTGAAAAAAGTAGATAATTTAAAAAAAGTTTTTTCTACTAAAGAATTGTTAGATTTATTAAAAAATTTAGAAGCTTATAATAAACATCAAATAGAAGAAAAATCTAGTTTAGGTGCGGATATTAAGGATATTTTTAAAAGTTCAGCATTTTTTGATGAAGCTGATATTATTAATGGTAATAAAATTTTATATTCATTAATGCAGTCACTAAAGAATTTAAAACAAAATAAATATGGTGAGTGGGGTATTTCTCATTGGGGGGAAATTAGTCCTAAAACCGTTAATGATAAAATATATTTAATTTTAAAACATACTAATACCCCCTTACACTTCACTGATATTGCTAAAAAAATTAATGAAATGAAGTTTGATTCAAAAACTGCTAATGCTGCTACGGTACACAATGAGTTGATTTTAGATGATCGGTATGTTCTTCTTAGTCGTGGTACTTATGGTTTAAAGGAATGGAAAAGTAATTAAAAAATTGATTAGTGAAATTTCGAATTAAATAATTTTTTAAAGGAATCTGTTTTTAATAAAATAGATTTCTTTTTTTTGTAAAAATATGATAAAATACACTTGTAGAAACTCGTTGTCGACTATAATTAATTTTTTGTTTTAGTATGAATATAGTCATTGATACTACTAGTATTAATAATTTTTTAAATTTACCACCCGATCAAATATTTTGGATTTTTTTTCTAGATTTTGCCTGGGTACCCTTAGCTTTAATTTTTTTGTGGGGGGTCTTGCAGGTTTATTTGCTTACTATTCGTCGCGAATGGTCAAAAAATCATGTTAGTGTTTTATTGGCAATTGATATTCCGCGTGGAAATGAACAATCGCCAAAAGCAGTGGAAAATATGTTTTCTTATTTTTCTGGTGCTCATGGTTCTGTTAATTTTTTTGAAAAATGGATTGAGGGGAAATTTCAAAAAACATTTAGTTTTGAAATCGTTAGTTTAGAGGGACATACTCAATTTTTAATTTATTCACCAGCGGAGTTTCGTAGCTTAGTAGAATCCGCAGTTTATTCTCAATATCCTGATGCAGAAATTTCTGAGGTTGATGATTATACTAAAAACATTCCGCCTGGAGTTCCTGATGATGAGTATGATGTTTGGGGAACGGAATTTATTCAAACCAGTAAATGGGTTTATCCGATTAAATGTTATCAGGAATTTGAGCATCAAATGGGTCCGAGCGAAACGCAGTTTAAAGATCCAATGGCTAGTTTAATGGATTTATTTGGTTCTCTCCATCAAGGGGAAAATCTTTGGTTTCAAGTAATTATTGAGCCTGTCGGTGTGTCCTGGATAAAGGATTCTTTAAAAGAAATTGATAAAATTTTTGGACGAAAAGAAAAAGTTAAGCCGGGCTTGGTAAGTAAATTTGTTGAATTTATTGGCAATATTAGTGAGTTGATTTATCCTATTTGGGGTGATATCGAATCTGGTCCCAAAAAAGAGGATAAACCAAAATCTATGATGGATTTATCTCCTGATGAAAAACGTAAAGTTGAGGGGATCCAGATAAAATCTTCTAAGATTGGTTTTCTGACTAAAATTAGAGTTGTTTATGTCGCTAAACCGGAAGTGATGAATAAAGCAAAAGCCGCTAATGGTATTGTAGGCTACATGAAACAGTTTGCTAATTTAGATCTTAATGGTTTTATGCCTGATGTTAAATTAACTTTAACTAAAACTATTTATTTTTTTATTAAGTCCCGTTTACTAGTTAAAAAAAGAAGGATTTATAATGCCTATGTTTTGCGTTCTGATACTCGTGGACGTCGTAGCAGTTTATATAATATCGAAGAACTGGCGACGATATGGCATTTTCCTTTAGAAGCCAATGTTAAAGCGGCTATGATGCAAAAAGCACCCGGCAGAAAAGCCGAAGCCCCGGCATCCTTGCCTCTGGCCGAAGAAATTGAAGAACCGTTACCGGATATTTTTCAACAATCATCTGAAAATTATTCTCAGGCAGAAAAGGGAAATAACGAAACATCTGAAAGATCAACTGATAATAATGAAACATTGGAACAGTCGATAAAAGCTTTGGATGATAAAAAAAATAATCCTCCCGATAATTTGCCTTTTGTTTAGTTTTTATTTTATATTGACATGAAAATTGGAATTGATGCCCGCTTTTATGGTCCGACCGGAAAGGGTTTAGGTCGTTATACCCAAGAAGTGGTTGATAATATTATTAAAATTACTAGCGACGACTCTCCGAATTTTGATGAGAGAGTTATTGATTATGTGATTTTTTTAAATCCTGATAATTTTGATGAATTTAATGTTGACAAATCAAATGTTAAAAAAGTTAAATTAACTAGTGCTTGGTATAGCTGGTCGGAACAATTTACTTTGCCTTATTATTTATGGCGGGAACATTTAGACTTAATTCATTTTCCTCATTTTAATGTTCCTATTTTTACGCCAAGTAAATTCGTTGTGACAATTCATGATTTAATTCTTACCCATTTTCCGACTACACGAGCGACCACTCATAATCATATTTGGTATTATTTTAAAAACTTCGCCTATCGTTTGGTTATTTTAGTTGCTTTAAAGAGATCGGAACGAATAATTACTGTTTCGGAATTTACTAAACAAGATATAATAAAACAATTTCATATAAAGCCATCTAAAATTGTTGTTACTTATGAAGGCGTAGCTAATTTATCGGCCAGTCGTGATTCTTTGTTTGTTGCTAAGCTTAATAATCAGGAAATTTTAATGCAATATCATATTCCTCATAATTTTTTATTATATGTTGGGAATGCTTATCCTCATAAAAATTTAAACACTCTTTTAAAAGTTTTCGCTCAATTACATAATGAGCATCCGGAATTACGTTTAGTTTTAGTAGGGAAGATTGATTATTTTTATAAACGAGTACAGGAAGAAGCACGGGTTTTAAATCTATGGCAAGAAGGTAATGTTAATAGTCCGGTAATTTTTCCGGGTTATGTACCCGATGCTCAATTGGAAATTCTTTATGCCGAAGCGCGAGTTTATGTTTTTCCTTCTTTGTATGAAGGTTTCGGTTTACCGCCTCTAGAAGCTATGGCTCAGGGTTGTCCGGTTATCAGCTCTGATAGAGGATCTTTAAAGGAGATATTGGGTGAGGCCGCATATTACTTTAATCCCGAAGACGAGGCTGATATGTTAGTTAAAATTAATACTTTGCTTAATGATTCTGAAAAAAGAAATGAATTGAAAAAACTTGGTTATTTGCAAGCTAAAAAATATAATTGGTGGGAATGCGCGCGGCGCACCTTGAAAGTTTACAATGAAGCACTTAAATCATTTTGATAAAAGATTAGATATTAAAATATTGATTAGTAAAACTCTAGTCAATAAAAATTATTAAGAAGATTAGGTAACATGATTAAAAAAAATAAAATTTCTATGGTCGATTTGGAAAGAGAGAGATTCTCTAATTTTGTTGTAGATTTAAGACCAAGTTCAAAAAAAGCTTTTAAAAATATTGAAAAAGAAACAAAAAATTTTAGTAAAAGATTTATTGATAATTTTGTAAAAATTAAACGAGCTGTAAAAAACATAAAACCTAATTTATTACTAAATAAAACTTCTGCTAATTTTTTTAGAACTGATTATAAATCCCAATTATCATTTAAAGGATTTAAACAATCATTTTGGAAATCATTTCTGAGTTGGTGGCCTTTATTTGCTATTAGTAAAAAAAAATCCCAAAATTTTTGGCTTCAATCAATAAAAGAAAAAGAGTCTATTTTTAGTGCCTCGCCTCATGTAAGTTCGCCTTGGTGGAAAAAAATTTTATCAAAAAATTTAAAGTCTAATGATAAAAAATATTCTAATAAAAAAATGATTTGGCATCATCCCTTGTTTGTTTTTGTTTTTGTTTTACTGTTAATTATTTTTTTATTTAAATTTTTATCTCAAAAACCTCTGGGAAATTTTAGTGATTGGGAATCGCAAATCACCGGTCAATCTTTGTTGGCTGTTAATAATTTAATGTCGGCCGCTAGTTTTGCTTCTCAGTTAGATTTTAAGAAAGCTGATGTTAATTTTCAAGAAGCAGGTGCTAATTTTTTAGCAGCCTCTAATAATCTCGATCAAATTAACGGCACTATTTTATTATTAGCATCCTTATCTAATAATCCTAAGGTAAAATTAGCCGCCGAAAGTAAAAAATTTTTGAATGCTGGTGTTTTAACGTCTAATTTGGGACGATATTTAATGTTGGCTAGTGATAGTTTATTTAATGGTGATAAAAATAATTTTTCTGTCACATTAGATAATTTTTTGTTTTATGGTCATCAAGCGGTTAAAGAATCTCAAGCCTTAAATGAGAAAATAAAACAAATAAATTTTGCTAACTTACCTGTAGATTATCAAACAAAATTTATTTCTTTAAGAGACCAGGTGGGTTTATTAGCTGATAATTTAGCTAATTTTGTGGCTGTTGGGGATCAACTTAAAGAAGTGTTTGGCCTCAGTCGCGATAAAAGATATTTATTGGTTTTTCAAAATAATGCCGAAATGCGAGCTAGTGGTGGTTTTCTGGGCAGTTATGCTTTAGTCGATTTGCGCGATGGTAAAATTGTTAATTTAGAGGTACCGGGCGGAGGATCATATGATACGGCCGCTGGTTTGAAAGTTAATATGGCCGCTCCGGAGCCTTTATGGCTAGTCAATCCTTTGTGGCATTTTTGGGATGCAAATTGGTGGCCGGATTGGCCAAAAACGGCTAAAAATTTAATGTGGTTTTATGAAAAAAGTGACGGTCCTAGCGTTGATGGAGTTATTAGTGTTACCCCAACAGTAATTGAGAAATTATTAGAAGTTACCGGGCCGATTGATTTAAGTGCTGAGTATGGTGTAATTATTGATTCTAATAATTTTTGGGAAACAGTGCAGACGATAACGGAACAAAAAAATTTAGCTATAACCAATCCGGAAGTCGTCGCTAATTTATCAACAAGTTCTGTTTCAATTATTTCTAGTATTCCGCTTGAGCAAAATTTAACTGTTAATTCTGATAATAAACCTAAAAAAATTATTGGTGATTTAATGGCTAAAATTTTAGAAATCTTACCACAGAAATTAAGTAAAGATAGTTTATTAAAAATCATCACTCTTTTTGAAGAAAGTTTAACAGAAAAACAAATATTGTTTTATTTTACTGATCCTAAATTAGAAGCAAGCGTGGCTAGCCGCAATTGGGCCGGGGAAATTCAACAAACCGCTAAAGATTATCTCTTAGTGGTTAACACTAATATTGCCGGACAAAAATCGGATCGTTTAATGACTGAAAAGATTGCTGAAACTAGTATTGTGAATGAGGATGGTTCAATTATTAATACTGTTCAAATTACTCGTTCACATACTGGAATTAAAAATACACCCTTAACCGGCGTGCGTAATGTTGATTGGTTGCGGGTTTACGTCCCTAGTGGCAGTGAATTATTAGCGGCTTCCGGTTTTCAGAGTCCTGATTCTATTTATCTACAAGAAAAACCGGAATCTAGCTGGGAAACAAGTCCTTTACTAGCTGCGGAAAATAACGCGTTTATAGATGAAAATACCGGTACTAAAATTTATCAAGAAAATGGTAAAACTGTTTTTGCTAATTGGCTGATGGTTGATCCCGGTCAGACCGTTATTATAACTTTAAAATATCGTTTGCCTTTTAATTTTTTTTCCCAGCCTTATAATCTTAGTCGTTTAGAAAAATTAAATAATTTAATTAACCCTAATTTTATTTCTCCGATAGTCTATTCATTAATGGTTCAGAAGCAAGCCGGAGCAAGTCCGAGTGAATTCACTAGTCATTTGGTATTTCCTGATAAATGGTCAATTTTTTGGCATTATCCAGAAACATTAAATGTTATCCAAGGGTGGGAAATAAATGATCAACTCAATGCTGATAAATATTATGTTATACTATTAAAGAAACTTACTAATTTTTGAAAAAATATATGCCAGTCCAGAAAAGAGTAAAAAGAGTTTTAAAAGTGGGGCGAGAGGATTCATCCAGTCTTTCGTCTTTTGTAGAACGTCCGGTGCCTAGTTCTAGTGAGGTCGCTAATTTTGAACGAGTTATTGGCCGAGAATTACGTGAACAAGAAATAGATTCTAATTTGGATGAAATTTATAGCGATCAAAAAGGAGGGCACGTGAATGTTAAAAAAATGAAAGTTAAAAAACGTCCTATATTTTTGCTTCGTTTTTTTAGATTTGTATTAGTTTTAACTATCTTGGTTTTAACTGCCTATTCCGCTTATTTTTATTTATTTAGTAATAGTAATGATATTAGTAGTTTAGATTTTAGTATTAGTTCTCCTGAGAAAGTAATCGCCGGCGAATCGTTTTCTTATCAAATAAGCTATCATAACCCCACAAAATATCCTTTTACCAAATTACACTTAGAACTACAATATCCGGAAAATTTTATTTTTAATTCAGCTTCTGTAGCGCCTAATAGCGGTAATGCTACCTGGGATTTACCGGACTTAGCGGCCGGAGAAACAATTGTTTTAACAGTAAACGGACAATTGATTGCTACTCTGGAATCGGCTAATGTTATTTTTGGTCATTTAAGTTATTTGCCAAGTAGTTTCACTAGCCAATTTAAGAAAGATGCTTCTATTTCTACTATTGTTAGTGGCTTGGGATTTAATGTTGACCTAGATTCTTCAGGGACATCTTTTTTGAATCAAGATAATGACATGACTTTAATTTTTTCTGAAATAAAAAATAATTATTTAGGAGATTTTAATATTAGTTTTTCTTTACCACCTCATACGAATGCCGGCGTGGTTATTAATAAATTAGGAGCTTATTCGATTGCTACTTCTAGTGCTACATCAACAGCTGACAAATCATCTACCAGTTCTTCTCAAATAATTATAAATTCTGATGGCGGTGCCAATTGGCGGGTTAGCGGTTTATATCCGCCGCTTAATCGTCAGGAAATTCCTTTATCTTATAATGTTACCCAGGTCTCAGATAGTAATAAAATCACTGTTCGTTTAGAAAAAAAATTAGAGAACGGCTTGTCTTATATTTTTTGGGAAAAAACTATTGAGCCGCAATTGATAAAGAGTGATTTAAATCTTACCTTACTTTTAAATGATTCTAAAAATGACGGATCTCTTAATTTTAGTCAGCCACTTAATTATTCTCTAAGCTACTCTAATCAGGGAGCAAGTACTTATAAAGATGTAGCGATTATGGCGGTGATAAAAGGAGATTTTTTAAATTGGAATTCTTTAAAAGTTGATGATAACGGTCAAGCACAAAATCAAACAGTCGTTTGGACAAAAAATGAATTTCCGCCTTTAGCCGCTGTTAAACCTGGGGATAGCGGGGAACTGAAGTTTAATTTAAATTTATTGCCTTTTACAATCAATAATTTAGATAAGAAATTATCTTTAGTTTCTTATGGACAATATAGCATGAACGGTCAACCGATCAGTGGTGATGGTAACAAAAGTAATACAATTACTAGTCAGATTAATAGCGATTTATTATTAAATGAACAAATTCGTTATTTTGATACTGATAATTTACCGGTTGGATCTGGGCCTTTGCCGCCTGTAGTCGGTCAAACAACTATTTTTAAAGTTTATTGGGTGGTAAAAAATAGTTTGCATGAATTGTCTGATGCTCGAGTAGTGATGAATTTACCAGCTTATGTTGCCTGGAATGATTACATTAGTACTGATGTTGGTAGTCTTTACTATGATAGTGCTAATCATCAAGTTATTTGGGGTATCGGACGTTTGCCCATTTCCGTCGCTCAAGCAACAGCTACTTTTAATGTTAGTATTACACCTCAAGAAACTGATCGTAATAAAATTTTGGTTTTATCACCGGGCGCCACTGTAAGTGCGATGGATACAGTTACAACGGCGGTAATTAATCAATCCAGCAGACCTAAAACAACTAAACTGGAAGATGATGATATCGCTGG
>Ga0066639_10000552_pt1 | contig 32793 bp, 38 predicted proteins | sample CryGeyCG2114_010_2_FD_59504 | JGI IMG/M metagenome (GOLD analysis project Ga0066639, IMG submission 59504) | Groundwater microbial communities from aquifer - Crystal Geyser CG10_big_fil_rev_8/21/14_0.10 | ecosystem: Environmental > Aquatic > Deep subsurface > Groundwater | place: USA: Utah...
CCCATACGTGTCTGAGAATATTCTAAGCATCTCTTCACAGTATTGCTTCCCAATACCATACGGGTCTTCAGGCTTTGTATGTAGCTCCTCGCTGAAAGGAGGTTTCTGCGCCCCGTAAACAGCCATTGATGATGTGAATACAAACCTTTTAATATCATTATTAACTGCTGCAACCAGCAGGTTATTCATTGGAGTGATATTAATATCATTTATTTCTATTGGAGAGAAAACAGATTGACCTTCAGCAGCGTAAGCAGCAAGGTGATAAATAACATCCTGTCCCTTAACAACATCATTAACTTTTGCCTTATCCCTCAGATCCATCTTAATAAAATTACAATCCTTATTCACGTTCCTCATGTAGCCGCCGCTCAGGTTATCAACACTGGTAACATCATGTCCCTTCGCGAGCAAATTATCAACTAGCCATGATCCCATGAAGCCTGCTCCGCCAGTAACAAGACATCTTGCCATACAATCATCTTTGAAGAGAGTTTATCTTCTCAGTTATTCTTTCCCTGTCCTCAATGCTTTCATTTATATCTTCCCTATTAACCATATCCTTTACAACATTTAAAACAGTTTTCCATTTTCCTATATCTATATACTTTCCCTGTAGAATTAACCCATAAACCCTTTCCCCGCTATCAATTGCGTATTGTATTGCATCTGTTATCTGAATCTCGTTCTTATGGCCAGGTTTTGTGTTTCTTATATATTCGAAGATTTTAGGCTCAAAAACATAACCACCGCAGATTGCATAGTATTTACCATCAAACTCGAACTCCTTTGCTTGTGTCTCATCAGGCTTCTCAAAAAGCTTCTCTATCTCACCCTTATTGTCCTCCATATCTTTGAACTTAACCACACCATAACCCTTTGGATCATCGACCTCGAAAAGAAGCACTGTAGCTATTGGTTTTTTTTCTTTATGCAAGTCTATGAGTTTATTTATCTCCTTTTTTGGCTCAATGAATGAATCCCCTAGAAGCGTAACAAACGTGGTGTCTATCCACCTTTCTCCCTGAAGGATAGCATGACCGAGTCCTCGCCTTTCAAGCTGATAGATGTATGATATGAAAACGTCAAAGAATGAACCATCCCCAAGATAATCCATTAATGACCCTTTCTGGTGGCCTACTACCATATATATCTTGTTTATTCCTCCTTCACGTAGATTTTCTACACAGTGTTCTATTACAGACTTTCCGAGTATAGGATACATCTCCTTTGGAACAGCTCGAGCAAATGGATACATCCTAGATCCCCCGCCTGCTGCGGGAACCAGACCAACAATATCTTTATTCATAATCATTATTTACGCACCCTTTACCAACATATGCCGTCAAACTCTGGCACATCATCTTTATTTAAAACCTTTCTACCTTCGAGTATAACACGGGTTTTCATGGAATCAAAATCTTCATTTTTGAGTTTTTTGAATTCATCCCATTCAGTTACTATAAGACACGCATCTGCATCTTTTAAAGATTCTGCCACATTTTCCGTGTAGTTTATATGAGGGAACTCCCTCTTCATGAGTTCCATTGCCTGAGGATCATAAGCAAACACATTAGCGCCCTTTTCCACAAGGGACTTAATTATATCCAATGATGATGCCTCCCTTATGTCATCTGTATTTGGTTTAAAACTCAACCCAAGCACAGAGATCTTCTTATCCTTTACGTCTCCCACCCTTTTTTCAAGATGTTCAACCATCCTCACCTTTTGCCTTTTGTTTATCGCCACCACCTCTTCGAGAAGTTTTGGCTCATAGTTAAGCTCCTTTGCCTTTTCTATCAAGGCTGCAACATCCTTTGGGAAGCAAGAACCTCCCCAACCAGCTCCTGCGCTGAAGAAATGTGGCGAGAATCTATGATCCATGCCAACACCTTTCATAACATCGTAAACATCAACTCCAAGCCTTTTGCATATATTGCCAATCTCATTGCTATATGATATCTTTGTAGCAAGGAAGCCGTTATTGGCATATTTTATCAGTTCAGCAACCTTTATCTTGGTTCTTAATATCGGCGCATTAAAGTTTTTGTATAGCCTCTCAAGCACATCCCCTGACCTCTTATCAAATTCCCCGATGACAGTCCTGTCTGGATGCAAAACATCCTTTAAAGCTGAGCCCTCTCGTAGGAATTCAGGGTTCATGCAGACACCAAATCCATCACCAGCCTTTTTACCTGAGTATTCCTCAAGTATCGGGATTACAACACTTTCGACTGTTTCAGGGATGACAGTTGATTTGACTGCAACGACCTTATAATCACAATCCTTCAATGCAGTACCTATGTCCTGTGCAGCCTGATTAACATATCTGAGGTCTATCCTACCTTTTTCATCGGATGGTGTTCCTACACATATCAGAATCAACTCAGAAGCTGAAACAGCTTCTTGTGATTTTGTTGTAGCTCTAAGATTCTTGCTTTTAATAGAATCCTTTAGCATATCCTCTAAATCCAGTTCGTATATTGGAGGCACCCCGCTGTTAATTTTATTAACCTTCTCTTCCTCTATATCAACACATACGACGTTGTTGCCTTTAGAAGCAAATCCAACTCCAGTACACAAGCCAACATAACCGGTTCCTATAATAGCGATTTTCATCATACCACCATTTCTTTTTAATTTACAGGCTTAAAGTTTATAAACAAATACCCCTATCCTTCCCAGATTGCAAAGTGGGAAAAAGTATATATTAATACTTTGTAAACAATCATCGTGAGTTTATGATACCAATAGCATTCCCTATGATAGGCAGTGATGAGCAGAAAGCAGTTGTGCAGGTTCTTGAATCCAGACATCTCGTTCAAGGAGGTGTGGTAGAAGAATTTGAAAACAGCTTCGCCAAATATATAGGTGTAAAACATGCAGTGGCAACAAGCAACGGAACCACTGCATTGGAGCTGGCTATCAAATCCTCTGGAATAAATGATGGGGAGATTATAACAACACCATTTTCTTTCATATCATCATCAAACTCAATCTTATTTAGCGGTGCACGGCCAGTTTTTGCTGATATAAACGAATCATACACCATAAACCCGGATGAGATTGAGAAGAGGGTTACAGACAAAACCCGTGCTATCATGCCTGTCCACCTGTATGGAAACCCATGCGACATGAAGAGTATTATGGAGATTGCGGAAAGGCATGATCTGGTTGTCATAGAGGACTCCTGTCAGGCTCATGGAGCTGAATACAACGGCAAAAAGGTAGGATCCTTTGGTGTCGGTTGCTTCTCCTTTTATCCAACAAAGAACATGACAACGGGTGAGGGAGGAATTATAACCACTGATAATAGCGATGTGGCTGATACTGCAAGGCTGCTTAGAAATCATGGACAGGACAAGAGGTATTCACATAAGATTGTCGGTTATAACTACCGAATGACTGATATAGCAGCTGCTATAGGTGTACAGCAGCTAAGAAAGCTTGATGATATGAATAAGAAGAGGATTGAAAACGCGCATAAATTAACCAGTGGATTGAAGAATATCAAAGGCGTCATAATCCCTGAGACAAAGGATGGCTTAAAACATGTTTTTCACCAGTATACAGTTAGAGTGAATAAAGATTTCCCAGTGAGTAGAGATGAACTCTCAAATATATTAACAAAAAACAATATTGGTAATGCTGTGCATTACCCCATCCCAATCCACATGCAGGAAAGCTACAAAAAACTTGGATATAGCGAATCGTTGCCCATCAGCGAAATCTTTTCCAGAGAGGTTATAAGCCTTCCTGTACATCCAGGTCTCACAGAAGCGGACATAGAAAATATAATAGATGTTATCAGGAGCGTTAAATGATAGAAATACATCCCACTGCTGAGGTGTCAAAGGATAGTGTTATAGGCGAAGGCACAAAGATATGGCACCAGGCTCATGTAAGAGAACATTGTAAGATAGGAACCAATTGCATAATAGGTAAGGGAGCCTACATAGATATCGGTGTTGTGATAGGAAACAATGTCAAGATACAAAACTACTCATGCGTTTATAATGGAACAACGATTGAGGACGGAGTATTCATAGGCCCAGGCGTCTTATTAATAAACGATAAATTACCAAGGTCAGTGAGCCTTGAAGGGAAGTTATTAAGAAAGGATGACTGGAAGGCTGGAAAGACACTGGTTAAGAAAAACGCCTCCATAGGAGCCGGAGCTGTTGTGCTGCCTGAAATCACCATAGGCGAATATGCAATGGTGGGAGCCGGAGCTGTTGTGACAAAGAACGTTCCAGATCATGGCCTTGTTATTGGAAATCCAGGCGTGCTGAAAGGAACTGTTTGTAAATGCGGAAAGATGTCAGAAACGAAAGAGTGCGAGGTCTGTAAATGATTAACGTGGCTGTTATAGGAACAGGAAACATGGGGAAATATCATGCAAGGGTTTATAGTGAAATGGACACATGCAACCTTGTTGCGGTAGCTGATATAAACAAAGAAACAGGACAGAGGATAGCAGAAATTCATGGTTGCAAGTATTATGAGGATTTCAAGGATATGCTGGAGAAAGAGGATATAGATGCTGTTTCTATTGTGGTTCCAACAAAGCTCCACAAAAAGGTCGCTCTTGCATGTATGGATAAAGTGAAGGCTATTCTGATAGAAAAGCCAATAACAGTAACAATGGAAGAGGCAGAAGAGGTTATAAAAAGGGCTGATGAAATGAATGTGAAGTTAATGGTAGGTCACATAGAGAGGTTTAATCCAGCTGTCGGCAAACTGAGAGAGATAGTCGATTCAGGGGAACTTGGGGATATCATATCCATTACATCTAAGAGAGTAGGTTTATTCCCGCCACAGATGAACGACTCTAATGTGATAATAGACCTCGCTGTTCATGACATTGATGTCTGTGGATTTATACTTAAAAAATCCCCGCAGGAGATATTCTCTGTTTCCGGCCGTGCTATTAACAGCATCCGAGAGGATTATGCTGACATATTCATCAAATATAAAGACAATCCAAGCCTCTTTATTCAGGTCAACTGGCTGACTCCAGTGAAGATAAGAATGTTATACATCACAGGAACCAAGGGGTATGCTGAATTGAATTATATGACGCAGGAGCTTGTTTTGTATAAAGGTAATTACAAAAATAACGGCTCCAGCTTCGAGGATTTTGTAAAATCCACAACACCTGAGAAGATCATAATTCCTATAGAAAAAAAGGAACCACTAAAAGAGGAGATCAAATCCTTCATTTCATGCGTAAACGGATCCACTTGTTTATCTTCTGGAAGGGATGGGTTGGAAGCGCTTAAGATTGCATTGAAAGCAATGGAATCTTACAAGAACAACAAGGTGATTACATTTTGATTAAGAAGGCCTTTATTCTATGTGGAGGCTTAGGCACCAGATTGGGAGAGTTGGGTCAGATTACACCCAAGGTTTTGTTGCCAATCAAAGGAAAGCCTATATTAGAATATAATATAGATCTTATGAAAAGGCATGACATCACAGACATAGTTTTAGGAACGGGTAATATGGGAGATCATATAAAGGCATATTTTGATGATGGCAGAGCATTTGATGTTAATATAGAATATAGCCATGAGAAGGAACCCATGGGAACAGCTGGAGCCCTCAGGCTTGCACGCAGATTTTTTAGCAATACATTTGTAATGTGCAATGGAGACGAACTCAAAGACTTGGATCTGGAAAAGATGTACAAGGTACATGTAAAAAACAAAGCCCTTGTCACCATAGCCTTAACATCTGTATCAAATCCTCAATCTTATGGTGTTGTGGAAATGGAAGGTGAAAGGGTTATTAGGTTTTTAGAGAAGCCTGAAAAGCCTTCAACAAAGCTAATTAATGCAGGATTATATATGATAGATCCTGAAATCATAGATCTGATACCCAATGGAAACGTAAGCATGGAGAAAATAGTCTTTCCAAAAATCGCTGCAATGAAAAGGATGTTTGGTTTTATCTTCAAAGGGCAGTGGTTTCCCACAGATACACCTGAAAGATATGAAAAAGCAGAAGCCTCATGGAATCCTAATCTTATTAACCATAAAAATAATAATAAAGAATGAGAGGTGTAACACTCATCTCAGCTGTAATTTTTCTTGCATTCACTATAGCGGCTATCGCCATAGTGTATCAGGCAGCTGTCCCTGTAATTAACAAAATGCAAGCTGCAGCTGCCATAGATAACATGCGTTCCAACTTCATAGAGCTTGACAGCATGATTTCTGAGGTTGCGTCAGAAGGCAAGGGATCCAAGAGAACAATATTCATAGATCCAAATCCAGGCATCTTTTACGTGGATGGGGGAAGTGACATGATATACTGGGTGTATGAAACCTCAGCCTTGATATTTTCCCCAAGAACATATCAAAGCTTTGGAAATCTGCGTATAGGATCTAATCTGGATATGAATGCAACAGAAAGTACTTTTGGAAGTAGTGATGCATTTATCCTGGAGAATGAGCATGTCATAGTTTACCTAAACAAGACAGGCACCTCTTCCAGCTATGCAGGCCTAAGAACAACAGACCTACTACTAGCAGTGTATCAGAAGGACATGCAGAAGTATCTCAACCTCTCATCACTGAACATAACCATAGACGATAATCCAGATTCCTCTGAAGGAAACGGATATACAACTCTTTTAGAGAGCGGCACATACTTGCCTTATGCAACAGTCACATCTTATATAAATTCCACATACATACCCTATTATATAAACTTCACACTTGAGGCAGGCACAGACTTTTTGGAGATTGAGGTGAGTACATGAGACGCGGAATATCCCCCATAATAGCAACAGTGATGTTAATTTTGATAGTAACTGTGATAGCCGCTACTGTCGGTCCATGGATGCTTAACTTAGCTCGTGATACAACAAATCAAACAAGCACTGATACAGATACAGCTCTAAGATGCCAAAATACAGCTTACGACTTTGATACAGATTATGCAACCAACGGCATCAACTGGACCCCCTCACAGAGTGAGCTCAAGGTTAAGATAACAAACACTGGAACCATAAATGTACATAACTTTTCCTTTGAAATTACAGTAAACACGACAATAATAAACATATATAATTTAACTGATGCCACACAAAGAACAAGCGAGACACCACTCAAGCCTGGCCAGAGCGCAATTTTGGAAGCTGATTCTGTCAGTGGTTTAGTAGGCAGTACACTTAATAGTGTAAAGGTGTTAAATGAGGTATGTCCTAGCTTGTATGTGGAACAGGATGTCTGAGAATTTAAGATTGAATAGGCAAATATAATCAGGAAACTCATGGAAGAAGAAAACACACCAAGAACCATAGAAGAAAGGTTGAAGGTTCTAGCAGATCAGGTTGAAGAGATGAAAGATACGCAGACAGTGAATAAGCTAGACATAATAAACCTCAACAATGACGTTGACAACCTCAAGCTAACAAGTAATAATTTGCCCGCCAACACCGACGAAACCCTGAAAGAGATCCGGGAATTCTCAAAGAAGCTTGAGAAGATGAAGCGTGTAGACAAACTTATAGATGACGTAATGGAGTTAAAGAAAAGGAACATAGGGCCTTCAAAACCAGGATACACTGCATCTAAAGAATTGTCTTCAATGGATTCAAGATTGAACCAGATTGAGCAAAGCATCAACATACTTGAGACAAAGATGTCGAGCATGAAGCAGGTCCGGATACCTGAGAACATGAAGAACATTGACACATATGCAGGCATGATGAAGGAGATTATAGACAAGATGCAGATCATGAGCTCAAAGGTTAATGAGATAGAAAGCATAAAAGACAAGCTGCGCGAAAGACCTTCTATTCAGTCATCTCCTGTTTCAGGTCAGGTGTCAATTTCCCAAGTGAAAGGTCTTGAGGATTTCATGTATAACAAATTCAGAGAGATGAGTGATATAATAAAAGGTGGCATAGAAAAGAATACCAGATCCATAGATCAGTTACAATTAGATGTTGATGTTGTAAAAAGAAATGTAGAGAAGATCAAGACAATGGAAAACACGCTCAAAGAGTTTGATATGGCTGAGGTCAGGAGGGAATTTGAGAAGATACGAATAAAGAGTGAGTGGATTGAAGAACAACTTGAGAAGATAGATTTAAGGGCGATTCATGATAAGATACAAGAGCTTGAGCATAAACTCAGAATGAGTCATGCTTCATCAGCTTTGGTAATAGAATAGGTGATCATATGAAGATGTTAGTAACATTTATAATCGGCATTATAGTGGGATTTATAATCGGCTATTACGGAGTCCCAATGTTTGGCTTCTAAAAGTCTTAAAAGCATATGTCTAATAATAAATAGGCGATGAGGATTCAACCGCTCCAGTATGAAGTCTCTAATGATTAGGAGTATGTCCGAGCCCATGATAATTATGGGATTATTTGACAGATTCCGAAAAGATGAAGTCGTGGAGCCACAGAAGGAGATAAGCATAGAGTTATCCACATTGAAACAGTGGTCAGACAAGGAGTTTGGATCAGACCAAGAGCAAGCTTTAGCCACGATAAAGAGCCTACATTCTGACATAATGTCATCCTATGAAGATATCCGCAGGGATCTAAAGAGCCTTGAAGAGGCAAGCTTTGAGGAGGATGACAAAAGATATACGGCCGCAAACATGGTCAAGAACACGTTTGTCAACAAGACAAACAACATATTGAAAACAGAGACAGGCGTCGAATTAAAATATTCTACCCTGAAAAGCTTCTATCTAAATTCCATAAAAAACATACGCGAGTTAACCACACTATCCCCCAAGCAGATGGTGCTTCTAACAAGCTATTTCAACGATCAGACAAGGAAGATTACAGAGTCTGTTAAGTCTACAGAAGCCAAGTTAAACAAGCTTAAAGACTTCCTGGATTCGAAGGGCAAAGTAGTTTGGCTGAAAGAGAGCATTGAAAAGGAATCACAGGAGCAGAAGGAAGCCATTGATAATTACATGTCCCTCGGGAATAACATAGAAAAAAAGAAAGAGGAGATAGAAAGGACAGATGCGGATGTAAAAAAGAACAGCGAAAACCTGAAAAATTTATTAAAGGATCCTGCATGGAAGGAATTTGAGAAGCTGGACAAAGAGATCTATTACAGTGAAAATAAGCTTTCTGAAACAAGGGATGCATTAGAGCAGGTGGCTGTGCAGATAAACAAGCCTCTCAAAAAGCTTGAATATGCAATATCTCATGGGTATTCTCCAGGACAGGGAACAACTCTGATAAACAGGTTCCTTGAAAACGCCTTTAAGAGCATACTGGAAGAGGATGGAATAGATAACCTCAAACAGGTTCTGACATTGCTAAGACAGGCGAACAAGGACAGGAAAGAAGTCATGAAGCCAAAGGATGAGCAGAAGATACTGGATCTTATAAGGCGCTGCGGTTCTGATCTGCCCATACTAACAAAAAAATACGTAAAAATAACACATGAGCTAGAGCAGAAAAGATCAATAAAGAAGAATCTTCATCCGGAGATCCTGTCCAGACGCGAGGAACTGGAACAGAAGATAAAGGACCAGAAGAAGGAGATAGAACTCCTCCACAAGGACATGAAATACATAGAAGAGGACATGAACCGCCTCCTTGAAGACATAAATTCCAGAAAAACCAGCCTCGAAAAGCGCCTCTCAGACCATTTAAAAGCAAAAGTGACAATCAGCCAGAGTGTTTAAATCAGCTTATTATTATGAAATTGATCATAGTCAGACACGGGGAGACAGAGGCAAACAAAAAAGACATAATGCAGGGTCAGACTTCCTCCTCATTAACTAAAAAAGGCAAAGAACAGATAAAAAAATTATCAGCCAGATTGAAGAATGAAAAGATAGACGTAATTTTTTCCAGTGACCTTCCAAGGGCAAGACTGACAACGGAAGAGATAGCAAAATATCACAAGATACCGCTTCATTATTTAGCGGAATTGAGAGAAAGGGATGTGGGCGTTCTAGAAGGGGTTAGTAAAGAAGAATTCTTTAAAGCAAGGGATGATAGCGGTTTATCCAAACTGGAATTCAAACCAGAGAACGGGGAAAGCTTCACCGAGATGATACAAAGGGTGCAAGGGTTTCTAGAAATGCTTTTAAGAAAATATACAAACAAAACCGTGCTCATATGTTCTCACGGCGGATTTATCAAAATGACGTTGGGCATACTGTTGAAGAAACCTCCTGAAGAGGCAATAAAGATGGATCAGCATAATGCATGTATAAACATTATTGAGGTGGACGGGAATCGAAACGCCAAAACAATAGTCCTGAATTCCACAGATCATTTATAAATTTTATTACACAAACACATCTTATGAACATATGGAAGAGCATCAAGGATTACATGGGATGGGAGAGAAGAGATGCGCCAGATCCAAAATTCGTAACCTATGCAGAAAGGTTTTATAGAAACTGTCAGTTACGCCATGAATTTGGCTGGCTGCCCATATACCCAACAACCACTAAAAATGAAAAGTGAATTCTGAAGCCAATAGGTGATTTCATGGAAACAATTCCAAAAATATTCATTATACTAACTGTTTTATATCTGATATTCGTATACTATATGTCAACGCTTCTAATTGTAGACTAATCCTATTTTTAAACCCCAAGACCAGCGAGAGTTAAACATCTAATGACTCTATTTCAGCCTTATCAGATTCAGTATCGTAAATAGCAACTGTGACAGGAGAGTTTTTATCAGGAAGATAAACACCTACCAATGATCCTGGATTGATAACCAATGTCTTGTTTATTCTTTCAATCTTGGCTTGATGTGTATGTCCTAGACAAAACACATCAAAAATCTGGCTTTCAACTACTACCCTATTAAGATTTTCATCATTGCCATGAAATACTGCAATTCTCTTTCCATCTAATGTTAAATCCAAAAATATCTCGTTTAATTCCAAATCAAGATCTTGGAATTTATTCTGAAGTTGATATCTAAATTTTTCTATATCAGCATCTCCATTACCCATAACACCCTTAATTGGGCATCGGAGTTCTTTATACATCTCCATGGTAAAAGGCATATCCTAATCACCACAATGAAGAACCAAATTAACCTGCTTCTCATTAAAGTATTGAATGGCCTTATCCAAATGTCTTAAATTGTTGTGGACATCTGATATGATACCTACAAGCATAACATTACCTCATATTCTATTAAATTATATAAACACACTTTTTAAACCCCGGAACCAACATCTAGGTGATATGACAGTAATCAGCTTGGCGAAGAAGATGCTTGCAAGCAGGTATTTGTGTGACAACTGCCTTGGGAGGCAGTTTGCTCAACTTCTTACAGGCCACTCTAACTCTGAAAGAGGGCGTGCAATCAGGCTTGCTCTTGCTATGGATTATGAAACGAAGAGCTTCAAGATCAAGCCAGAGAACCTTCGCGGCTTCAAGTTCAGATCCTCTGCCTCAAATATCGGTAAAAAGAGCGTCTGTGCAGTCTGTGAAAACCTATTTGAGAGTATGGACAAGATCGCAGATAGGGTAGCAAAGAAGCTGCCCAAGAACACGAAGACATTCATGATCGGATGCAGGGTAGTTGGACTGACTGAGAAAGAAGAGTCCCTGTGGTCCAAGACAGGGGTCCAGTACTGCGAGCCTATAAGGTCTGAGATAAACAGAGAGCTAGGCAAGCTTGTCTGGAAGAAGACAGGCAAGGAGCCGGATGAGAGGAGCCCAGAGGTTCGCGCCATTGTGGATCTTGACACAAACAAGATCGAGACAGAGTTGGCTTCCTTGTATGTATCCGGTGGATATAAAAAGCTGAAAAGAGGCATACCTCAAACCAAATGGGACAAATACAAGGTGACTGTTGAGGATATCATAGCAAACCCCTTCATGAAGATCACGAAGGGAACAGCGCATGCCCTGCATGCTGCAGGCAGGGAGGACATAGATGCCCTATGCCTGGACTGGAGGCCTTTTGTTTTTGAGGTCAAGAACCCGCAGAAGCGTGATATAGACCTAAAGAAGATGACTGTGATCATAAACATGAGCAGCAAGATCAAGGTCAAAGGACTTAAATTCTCAGACAGGAGACAGGTGGTTCAAGTAAAGTCCATGAGGAACGACAAGGAATACAGGGCTATAGTGGAGCTTGAATCACCAGTAACCGACAAGGATTTAAATAAGTTAAGTCAATTACAAACGATAATTAAGCAAAAAACACCTCATAGGGTGCTTCACAGAAGGGCTGACACCACAAGAAACAGAAAGGTTAAAAACATCAAATGGAAGAAAATAAACAATGAAACCATTGAGCTCATAATCAAGGGTGAAGCAGGGCTTTACATCAAAGAGCTGATATCAGGCGATGACGGAAGAACAACCCCTTCAGCATCCGAGATACTGAATAAAAAGGCAAAGGTTAAAGAACTTGATGTTATAAAGATAGATACGTGATAATATGGTCAGATCAAGCAAAGGTTTGAGAACAGGAACGAGAAGGATATTGAAGAATTCATTCAGGTCAAAGTTTAAGCCTGAGACTTACATGAGGGAGTTTAAGATAGGTGAAAGGGTAGTAATAAAACTCAACCCAAGCTCACAAAAGGGCATGCCACATTCCCGATTTCAAGGAAATATAGGTTGCATAGAAAAGAAGATAGGTAATGCTTATATGGTTAATATTTCAAATAAGAATAAGACAGTTATAGCAAACCCTGAACATCTCAAGCACGTGGAGTGATACCATGAAGGTAGATAACGAAAAGATAATTCTATGGTCAGAAGCGAAGAAGATTCTGGGAGACTTAAGTAAGGATAAGACCCTTGGCTATGAGCAGAAGAACGCATTGGAGCAGCTTAAGAAATTCTCCAAGATAAAAAGCAAGGATGTAGATGACATAAAAACCAAGCTAAGTAAGATAGAAAGGCTCAAGGAAAACCATATAACATCGATCATAAACATGCTCCCAAAGGATGCGGATGAAGTGAAGCTACTTTTTGCCCACGAGCCGATAAACCTCTCTGAGGAAGAAAGAAAAAAGATAGCAAGCATAACAAAACCCTTTGGATAAGCATTTAAATCCTAAATCCAAATTTTAATGGGCTTGTGGTTCTGTGTGGTGGTTCTATGATTAAAAAGGAGATCAAGAAAGATGACTGGGTACTCGTATTAGACTTCTTATCCCATGGTCATCAGTCTATGGATAGATCACAACCAGTAGCACAGGTAATCGGTGAGCAGTATTTCTCTTTATTGGAAGTAATAATACGTGGAGATGCAGGCGTAACAGTGAAGGAGAGGCTGTATATAGGAGATGGCAAAAGGGACAAAGTGAAGTATATCAGAGGCAGAATAAGCCACGGGGAACTCACAGTATCATCTAAACAGGAATTGACAGATGTCGTAGAATTCATAATTAAGCAAACTCCTCAGAAGTTTGTGGATTTTTTCAATAAGGCTGGACAGCTAACAACAAGACTGCACCAGTTAGAGCTGCTTCCAGGAATAGGAAAGAAGCATCTATGGGCAATCATAGATGCGAGAAAGATAAAGCCATTTGAATCATTCAGTGATCTAAAAAAGAGGGTTCCACTTCTACCAGATCCTGAGAAGATGATAAGCAAAAGGATTATAGAGGAGATAGAAGACAAGGACAAGCACAGAATCTTTGTGCCTCGCATGGAAAAGGAGAGGCATATTTAACTGTTTTTATGCAAATATATTTAGAATATTATGATCGTTGAAGAAATAATGAATACTAATGTGAAAACTATTTCACCGGAAGATTCTTCTCAAGAGGCAGCCAAAATGATGAAGGATTCTAATGTAAGCTGTCTTATTGTGGTTAAGACCGGCAAGCTGGTGGGCATTCTAACAGAGATGGATATTATAAGAAATGTTACTGCTGAGAACAGGCGCGCTGCAGAGGTACCGGTGGAAGAAATTATGACAACTGATGTTATAATGATAAAGCCAGATCTTGATGTAATAGACGCTGCATCCGTTATGATAGAAAAGCGTATAAAAAAGCTTCCAGTAGTGGACAATGGAAAACTGCTAGGCATTGTTACAAGCATGGATATAGTGCACGCAGAGCCGGAAATGATCAAGCACCTTGCAGAGTTATTCCTGGTTACTAAGAAGAACAAGCCTATGGCAGGATAATGGGCCCGATGGGATTTTCACAAACCTTTTTCATGGAAGCAAGCGTAACGCAGTGAAGCGAAGCTCCTTTTTGATCAAACTTTTTCTTGAAAAAAGTTTGGTTTTGAACCCACGGCCGCCTGCTTATAAGACAGGTGCTCTAACCGTTACCCAACCTCCTCATTGACTAGAAGGTTTCTGAGCTACGGGCCCACGTTATATACCATATTACTGTGTATATATTATAAAAACTTAATCTTCATTAAAACAGCAGGAAAAGACCCCGGAAAAAGTTTATATATCTATTAGATTATTATAAGATAGGCTTACAAGCCTATTCATAATTAATGAGGTGATAATATGACAGGTAGTTTAGTAAACATTGGGGGTCAGCCAGTATTGATTCTCCCAGAAGGAACTTTAAGAAGCAGGGGCAAGGATGCCCAGAAGAATAACATAGCTGCAGCTCAGGCTATAGCTGACGCAGTAAGATCAACTCTAGGCCCAAAGGGCATGGACAAAATGCTTGTTGATTCTTTAGGTGATGTTGTAATCACAAACGACGGTGCAACTATACTTAATGAAATGAAGATTGAACACCCAGCAGCAAAGATGATGGTTGAGATAGCTAAAACCCAGGACAAAGAAGTAGGTGACGGAACAACCACAGCTGTTGTTTTTTCAGGAGAGCTTTTGAAAAAGGCAGGAGATCTTCTGGATATGGAGGTTCATCCAACAATGATCACAAAGGGATTTATCCTGGCAAAGGAGAAAGCCTTAGAGGTTCTGCAAAAGAACGCCATTAGTATTGATATAAAGGACTTAAAGGCATTGGAACAGATAGCAGCCACTGCAATGACCGGGAAATCCGCAGAAAGGCTTTCTGAAAAACTCGCTAAGATTGCTGTTCATGCAATCAAAAAGGTTGTTACTGAGAACGGGCTTGTTGATACAGACGACATAAAGTTAGAGAAAAAGGCAGGGGCTTCAGTAGAGGACACGCAGCTAATTGACGGCGTGCTAATAGACAAAGAAGTTGTCCATTCAGCCATGCCAAAGAGGATAGAGAAGGCAAACGTATTCTTGATTGATTCAGCATTAGAGATAAAGGATCTTGAGGGAGACGCGAAGATAAGCATTGATTCACCTGAAAAGATGCAGGCTTTCATCGACAGGGAAGAAAACGCGATTAAGAGCATAATCGAGAAAGTCAAAAAAACAGGCGCTACTGCTGTATTCTGCCAGAAAGGCATAGACGATCTTGCACAACACTACTTGGCAGAGGCAGGCATCCTAGCAGTCAGACGAGTAAAGAAGTCAGACATGGAGATGCTGGCAAAAGCAACAGGCGCAAAGATCGTTACAAACCTCAACACTGCAGCAAAAACTGATATCGGTTATGCAGGCATTGTGGAGGAGAGAAAGGTTTCAGGCGACCAAATGGTGTTTGTTGAGGAGTGCAAGAAGCCCCGGGCAGTTACCATACTTGTTCGCGGTGGGACAGAGCATGTAGTAGATGAGATAGAAAGAGCAATGGTAGATGCTGTAAAAGGCATTGGAGCATCACTTGAATTAGGAAAGGTAGTAGCTGGTGGTGGAGCTCCTGAAATAGAGGTAGCAAAGGAATTGAGAAAATACGCAGACACATTCAAGGGCCGTGAGCAGCTCGCAATCAACGCTTTTGCTGACGCCTTGGAGGTAATACCAAGAAGCCTCACAGAGAATGCAGGTCTTGACCCAATAGACAAGCTTGCAAACCTGAGGGCATATCACGAGAAGGCTACAGGTATTCACGGCGGCATAGATGTGTTCACAGGCGAGGTCGTGGACATGCATAAGAGAGGCGTGATAGAGGCTCTTAAGATTAAGTTCCAGGCAATCAAATCAGCATCAGAGGCTGCTGAGCTTATATTGAGAATAGATGATATCATATCAGCAGGCAGCAGCTCTAGGGAAGATTCCATGCCTCAGGGAGGCATGGGCGGAATGGGAATGCCAGGAATGATGTAAAAGGCCTTTTACCTTTTATTTAAAAATTTATCCTCATAACTAGCTTGAGGTCCATAGTTATGCGAGAGTATAAACAGATATTAATTCCAGCAGATGAGATTAAGCTAATCAGAGGACCCAGTATTATCCTTCCACATACCATTGTAGCATCCAGACCTGAGTTGATGGAAAAATATGGGTTTGAAACAAACGACCCCAAGATAGGTGTCAGAGCATTTACCATCCAGAGAGCAAACGGCAGCCGAAATGTTTACATAGAGGCAGCGCCCGGCATAACTGCAATTGACTGCAAGTGGACGCAGGAAAATTCATATCCAACTGGAGATCCCTTGGAAGCATTCAGATATACAAAAAACGATGAGGATTATTACACTACGAAAAATGGAGCTTCTGTTAAACTGTCAACCTTTGGCCTGGTTATAGGTATTGATCCCACAGAAGGAAGAGAACTAGGATACACATTCACATTGCTTGCTGAGAAAAGAGGCAGGCATCAGCAGCAGAGAGGCACGATATCACTCCCAAACCAGGGATATGAAGTTAAGTGGACACGTGATGGAGCTCCAATAGACAGAATCCCTATAACAACAGATGATTTCAGGAAGGCGATTCATTATGATTCAGCATCGACACTACTTATCGACGAGAACCATATCATTGGTTACAGTGACATTGGATTGGGAATAATGCCTGGGAGCATAGATGCAGGCGGTATGGTTGTAGTGGAGATCGATCACAGAGAGCTTGAAAGAGATTATAAAAAATCCAGAGAAGAAGCTGATGAAGATCCGGAAAACACATGGAAGATCCCGTTGATTGTCAGAACACGCGAACTCAAAGATTTCCTGTATTCCCATGAGAATGTAAACTCCTTATTGAGTGAAGAATCCCTCGGACAGCTGTTTAATGACAATGATACTTTTGACAGATGTTACAAAAACGCCCTAAAAAGTAACAAGTAAACCATTGAGAACAAATTCCAACCTTAGAAGATTTATATACCGAGATAGACAAATAATATTACATGGATTATGAAGAGTATGAAGTAATACCAACTTCGCCTATAAAGAATCTTGAAAAAAGAATCTCTAGAATGGAATCAACGTCATCTTCTTCCGAAACAAGGCGATTGGTTGAACAAATTATAGAGCTGATTAAATCCAACCAGAGAATCATAGATGATGTTATAAAAGCTGATAGTGAGCTTCGCGAAGAGATATCCAGGATACCTGGAAAGATTGATGATCTACTTATGAGCATGCATGAATTCATGGAACTTCTAAAGACAAGCGCTACAGAGGAAACAGTGAGCAACATATCAAAGGACGTAATGGACCCTCTGGTAAAGAAGATGGATGAGATGATAGATCAGTCAAAGAAGAACAACGAGATAAACCAAGCATCCCTGACAAGCCTTGGCATAATAGACAAGAGACTCAAGAGACTATACATGCAAACAGGCGCATCAAGCTCGGCGCCTGCGTACCGAAGGTAGATATTTAAGGATGCGTGAACATAATGTTAAACATGAAAACCAAAAAGGGAATAACACCAATAATTTCTATAATCATACTTCTTGGAATTACAGTAGCACTTGCCGGGTTGGCATGGTCAGTTCTGTCTGGCTATCTAGGCGGTTACACAGAAAAGGTTTTCGAGATCCCATTCAATGGCGGTGTATACTGCCTTGAAAACGGGGCCAGCAACTGGACCGTAAGAGTATTTGTCCGAAATGTCGGAACCACTGCATTAGTTGGTTCAGATTTCTCGCTTGTCGAGATAGATGGATCCACTGTAAGTACAGTACTTGGTGCATCTGGAACCATAAGTGCGGGATCAGCAGGATTCTTGATAGATAATAATTGTGGTGGCGGTGGCGGTTGTAGTGTAGGCGCACACACAATAGACATAGCAACAGAGTCAGGCACAATAAAGCATGAAGTTGTTTATTGTGGTTAGTTTTATTTAACCTGAAGACAAATAATTAGTGTAAACTATGTCTATGAATACCAAGGGTCAGGGTGAAGTCATATCATTGATTCTTATAGCAGGCATAGTGATAGGCCTGGTTGGAACCGCCTACTTATGGGGAGCGCCCCTGATAGAAAAGAGAAGCACTGTTATAGATGTGGATCTGGCCAAGGACTTCTTGTACAGGCTGGATTCAGAGATTATAGAGATTGCTAATAGAGGCTCTGGTGAAACTACCATAGACATACCCAAGGGTCTTCTGGCAGTTGTTCCAGGTGATGCTGCGGACAAGGACAACAACTCAGTTATTCTGGAAATTATAGTAGGCCAGCAGATGTTGTTCCCAGGCACGATCGTGTACCTCGGAGACACAAGGGATGAGGTTGGCATTTATGGCGAGGCTGATCCAAGCATACTAACCATGAAAGGCGAATCCTTTAATCAGGACAATCGGATATTACTGAAAAGCCATTACAGGGAGCTTGATACTGTCCAGGCAAGCCCTCTTCGTGGATTCAGGATTGTGGTAAACGAGGGCATGGGAACTGTGAAAGGCAATTCCAAGGTAACCGTGTCCTTTGAGAGAACAGAGACAATAACATCCGGAGCTGCAAATTTCGGGGATCTTGTTGTGACGCATGTGAGTGTGATTCCTTTCTAAAGAATAAATCATCCTAAACCAAAATATAATAAATGCGCAAATCCCAAACCATAGTTTTTGAGCAGGTATTGATGTTCACCATAGCCGTGACAATATTCATCATATACTTTGCTACATTCACAATATATCAGGAATATTATCTTACATCAGGTGTGAATGACCAGCTAACAGAGATTAAATCGTATATGAGCACCCACATATTAAAGGTAGCTGTAACAGATGCGAACACAACAACATTACTTATTGTTCCACGGTATGTGGCTAACGAGAGATACAAGGTAGAATTATCTGACAACGGCATAACTTTAACATCCCTAAGCTCAATGACTACCCAACAGACATCACTTTTGAATTTAAACAAAACTATATCCTTTAGTGGTCAGGTTACCAGCGGTTCAGGAAAGATAACCCTGCTAAAAAGAGGCAACGAGATACGAATAATCTAAGCTTATATAGAATCTGATCAAATAATAATCTAGAAGCGTGATGTTGCATGAGATTGAGGATTTCTAAGCCCCAGCCACCAAGAAAACCTTACATAAACCCTTACGCAATAATACGGAAAATGCAGAGGGGATATCTAGTATCTTTGGAAAAGGGTAAAAGTGTTAACAAGGTTTATCTTGAAGGCATAGGAGGAATTCAGATTCCTGTCATGGGTGGTTATCCCGTTGCCGGAATGCAGCAGCAAGAGAATGTAAAACTCAAGCATAAACCCGCGGATGGGATTGAGATACCAACAGGTTTGAATGTCGGAGGCAGGCCCCTCATAGTTGACGAAGATACAGAGACCCGTAGAACTATAGATATAAAATATCCCTTAATACCCAAAAAACCAAAAAGCGGAGAAACCATATTTGCATACGCGCATATAAGCTGGAATCCTTCTATCAATCATCTCATATACAATGTTGTGGAACCTCCACTAACACAGCATGAACTTGATGTTATACGCACAGTGAAGACAGATCTTGAAGAGAGGCTGGATGTTGACTTTACGAAACTGGGACAAATCCAAGCAAAGAATATACTGACAAACGAGATATATGATTCCATAGCTTCTTTATACCCAGACTTTGATCCCAACAAAAAGAGCGTGGTAGCTTATTACATAGAAAAGGATATAATTGGATTGGGAAAAGCAGAGCCGCTTATGCAGGATGCAAACATAGAAGATATAAGCTGCGACGGCGTGCAGGTTCCACTGTTTGTTTATCACAGGGACTCTAATATATCATCAGTTAAAACCAATGTCATGTTTAACACAAAAACAGAACTGGATAATTTTGTTTCCAAACTAGCACAGAAGTGCAATAAATCCATAACCATAGCCGAACCTCTTCTGGATGCAACCCTACCTGACGGTTCTCGTGTACAATCAACACTGGGAACAGATATAGCAAAGAGAGGATCTAATTTCACAATCAGAAAGTTTACAGACAGGCCACTTACACCAGTGCACTTGATGAAGTATGGTTCAATGGATTCCGCACAACTTGCCTACTTATGGCTTGCTGTGGATAATGGAAAATCCATACTTATTTCAGGGGGATCTGCAACAGGAAAGACATCCATGCTCAATTCACTCTCCCTTTTCATACGACCTGCGCTCAAGGTCGTATCCATAGAGGATACTTCAGAGCTTAGACTACCGCTTCCACATTGGGTTTCCCAGGTGGCTAGAACTCCGATAGAAACAGAGGGTAAAGTAGGCGACGTAAGTCTGTTTGATCTGCTAAAATCATCTCTTAGACAGAGGCCAGATTACATAATAGTAGGAGAGGTACGAGGTAAGGAAGCATACGTACTCTTCCAACAAATGGCGACTGGACATCCAAGCCTCGCAACCATACATGCTGCGTCCGTGCCTCAGTTAATAGACAGATTAATAACACCACCTATATCCTTGCCACCATCTCTTTTAGAAAATATAGATGTAATAGTCTTTCTTGGATTATCACGGCTTCATGACAGATACGTGAGACGTGTAAACAACATAATGGAGATTACAGGAATTGAGGACGACAAGCCTTTAAGCAATACGATCTTCAAATGGTTGCCTGTTTCAGATACATTTGAAACAGAGGATAAATCAGTTGTGCTCAAGGGCATTGCTAAAAAGCTAGGAATAACAGAAGACACAATAAAGGATGAGCTTATAAGAAGAAAAAATGTTTTGGAATGGATGGCTGAACGTGAGATGTTTGATTATAGGGAGTTTGCAAGGATCGTATCACTTTATTATTCAGACCCTGAAAGGGTCATGGACATGACTCTTGATGCATTCTAAAAGGATGATGTGTTATGTTGAAGAGTATAGCGCGCTCGATATTTGGAGGATTGGTTGAACCTTATCTGGATTATTTTGATTCCCTTAAAACAAGCCTTAAAAAATCCGGGAACAAAACACGTATACATGACTATGTGAGCCTTATCGTGTTTGCATCCTTCCTATCCTTCATAATAGCCATCATAGGAAGCGTCTTGATAGTAACCTTCACCCTTACCTCAATAGGCATTTCATATGCATACACACTCGCAATCATAGTATCCTTCATGATTGCAGGTATTGTATTTTTCATAGGTTATTATTATCCCTCCCTTCAGGCACGTGAACTGCAGTCTAAGATTGACAGAACACTTCCATTCGCGATATTCTACATGACTACATCCGCATCTTCAGGCATAAATCCGGTGGAGATATTCAGGCTTCTCTCCATTAGAGGCGGTCTTATTGGCGAAGAGGCAATGAAGATTTACACGAACGTGAAAAGCCTTGGGATGAGTCTGGGCGTAGCAATACAGAAAGCCGCCTCTTCAACACCATCCTCTACTTTTGCAGACCTGTTGTGGGGGATGAATTCTGTACTCACAACAGGCGGAGATTTAGAGGGTTACCTAAAAGAAAAGACTCGGAGTGCAATGGCACAGTATATAAGGTCCTTGAATGAATATGCAAAACAGATATCCCTTTACACGGAGATATATATCACGCTTGTTGTAGTCGGTACATTATTCTTCATAATACTGATAGCTATCATAGCTCCCTTGACAGGGATAAACAGCCTCTTTTTACAGGCATTCCTGGTATTCTGCTTCATACCTTTACTATCGCTAGGATTCATAGTAATATTAAGGGGAATGTCACCGTCTGAGTAATATGGAACTAACAAAACAAAGAAAGGTCTTAGTAGCCACGATTTTGATAAGCATAGGTTTGATATTAGTAGGCATTTTTACAGCTGATACCGGTGTGATAGGAAACATGCTCATCATCTCAATCTGCCTTATAGTTGTCCCCGTCTTTCTCTACAGATACGCTGAATACGTGTGGATTAAGAACATAGAGGATGAGTTCCCCAACTTTGTCAGGGATCTTTCAGAAGGAAAGAGGTCAGGCATGTCCTTCCCAGAAGCCATATCCCTTTCCAGCAAATCTGATTATGGCAAGCTCACTCCTGAGATAATAAAGATGCATAACAGGCTGTCATGGGGAACCCCATTCCTTCGGGTGCTTGAGATCTTCGGAGAGACTGTTTCCAGGTCTAAGATAATCAGGGAATCCCTTAACCTGATAAAGGAATCATACGAGTCTGGAGGCAATGTATCTGCAACACTTGAGGCCATATCCAGAGACATGCTCATGCTTAAGGAAGCTGAAAGTGAGAGGGAATCGCTGATAAAACAGCATGTGTTCATCATGTATGGTGTGTTCTTCATGTTCCTAGTCATATCCATAATGATTATCCATGTCATGGTTCCTATGGTTGAGGCCCAGCCTATATCTGGTGCAGGGGATCTGGGCCTGAAGTTTAGCAGCCCATGTGATACCGTGCATTACTTCCCATGCGACCTCTACATAGCAGTGGGATCCTTTTTAGGTGTTTCAAAGGGTGTTGGTATGTATTACACCGCACTCTTCTTCATAGTGGTTGTGATACAGGGATTGTTTACAGGCTTGATTGCAGGACAGATTGGTGAAAACTCAGCAGTTGCCGGTGGCAAACATTCCCTTGTAATGGTTTTTATAGGAATCGGAGTTTTCCTCTTCTTAGCCAAGACAGGTCTGCTTCCTTTTTAGTCTGTGAGTTCTAAACATAATGATGAACCTGGAGATATCAAGGCAGCTTGTTCACATCTCGGGTGTGATATTCATTCTTCTAGCCCAGTTTGTCGGCCAGCTTATAATTGTTTATTTCTTCCTTGCAGCTGCATTCTTTCTCATCTATTCCGAGTACATAAGGCTTGAGCAGAGAAGGATGAACAAGCTCATAGACTATATGGATAGCAAGCTGCGCGGGATAGCCACAGGCCTGGAAAGGCCTCATGTGAAGAGGCATTTCATGGGAGCCTTCTGGTTCTATACCGGCTGCGGTTTCACCTTCCTTATTTTCCCATTCCAAATAGCAACCATAGCCTGTTTGTTGCTCGCAGTCTCAGACGCCTTCTCAACACTTGTGGGGCATAGATATGGGAAAACCAAGTTTGTCGGAAACAAGAGCTTTGAGGGGAGCCTGGCATTCCTGATCTCAGGTCTCATAGTGCTCCCATTTTTAATAAACTTCTGGATAGCCTTTGCAGCTGTCCTAGTTGGCCTGGCAGCAGAGTTGATACCAGATATCAAGCCTCTGGAAAAACTCAAGAGAAGCCACATCATAGACGACAATTATCTAATCCCGCTCCTCTCGGCAGCCGCCATCTACATCATCTTCATGTTTTAAAACAGAATTTAATTTATAAGTTTTCAGCCCCAAATATATAATAGAGTTTCATGAAGACACAAAACATCGCGATCATAGGAATTGTCATAATCATCATAGCTGCATTAGCTATTCTTTTTATACCTGGTTCCCCATTGGGAGAGCTAGCAAGGCCAACAGGCTGCTATTGGACAACAGTCCAAGGTGACTTTGAATTGGAGAGCACAACTGAACTTCCAGCTGACTCTTGTTCATACTACGGAGACAACTATGACCCGTTCACAGAAGGCTTCATAGCCAACGGCTTTGTACACTATGACACCTGCACAACAGCGGACAAATTGGATGAATGGTCATGCAGCAGCCAGAACTTTACAGGACCACTTGTTGTAATATTCTTAGGCGAGGATGGACGCACATGCGAGGCTGATTGCGGAGGTCTAAATTCAACCCTAGGCTTCCAGTCAGGTAATGAGACCTACTGTGGTGATGGTGTCTGCAATGGCAATGAGACCATTTATACCTGCCCAGAAGATTGTAACACGACAAATACCACATCATACTTTGATCTAACTCTCATATCCATGACACTCTCAGACACAACACCTGAGGTCGGGCAGACTGTCATAGTCACGAAGAAGGTAAAGAATATAGGAAACCTCAACGGATATATAACAGGCAGTTCAGCTGAGAACATGGCACCTTCTGGCGGATCTGGCGGTGCAAGCAGCGAGATTCTAATGATTTCAATAGCTCCAAACGAGCAAAAAACATACACAGATTCTGTAACATTTACAGAAGCAGGCATTTGGCAGCTTAAGAGAGGATATACAGGCAAGGGCATAAACAACGAGACAGATGCAAATCTAACAAACAACAACATGACATTGCAAGTGACGGTTACTAATTCGAACCAATCAAATACAACAGAACCATGGTGTGAAGAGAATGATTTCGGGAACAAGTTATACAACAAAGGCACAACATGGGGCCAATATGCAGACGGAACATACTTCAGCTTCACAGACTATTGCACGAGCTCCACGAACATAAATGAATACTGGTGCGTGTTTAACACAAACGCCCCAACAAGCAATACATATGACTGCACAGATTATGATGACCTTTGGTCATGCGTCAATGGGGCATGCATAGCAAACATAACACCACCATGCGGAAATGGTGTTTGTGAAGGCGGCGCAGTTATTGAAGTGCAGCCTGGACATACTGACGAAGTGCAGATGTTCGGCACAACCATTGCAGTGACAGTATTTGATGTTTATTCATCAACACAAGCAAATATAACAGTCAACGGCCAATCAGCCTTCGTAACTGAGGGCAATGCTTATGTAATAGGCGGAATCCCATTATTTGTTGAAGCTGTTCTAACAGACGGCCAGCAGGCAGCGAGGAAGAGATTGACCACAGGCACATGCACATTAGGATGTGAAGAGGATTCATGCATAGCTTCAAAAAACGTCTTGATATGCCCGAAGACGGATGCACCTACAAAACCTATTGGTTCAAGCACACCAAGCAGATAATTACCAAAAAGGCCTGCGGGCCTATTCTTTTTTATTTCTTTTTTATCTAGGTATGAAAGGCACTGTTATCTCCACATAGCCTGCCACGAATATGAGGATGATGGAGAATGCAAGCAGGAGCATGGAATCCCGCATGAGCTTGTTGTAAGACTTCTCTCCAAGCTTGATGGATCTGTACATCATGGCCCCTGCTATGGATGCAAGCAAATAGGCCGCAACTTCTAGTATGATATGCGGCAGATACCAGAGAGGGTTAGGAAATACAGGGTATGTAGCTCCCCATACCAGGGTGCGGATACCGCTGCCATATATCATCCCGACTATGGAGGAGTTGTAGTTGAGTATGAATATCGCGCCTACACCATAGAAGACAGATAATAGCATGCAGATGAAAACCAGCCTGATATTATTCGTCACAATCTCCCAGAAGATGTCAGGTCCTGCAAAGTATCCTGCAGGTGACCTCAAAACGAGGTTCAACTGCTGCTCAAATGCGACATTGCCTATATTCGGCGGTGCGAGGCCAAACAGAAGCGTGTATTCTATGGTCATTCCGACAAAGATGAAGATAAAAAACATGATGATTGGATTATGCCTCTTGAAAACATCCACAATCTTGGTTCCGGTCTTGCCAAGCTTCTCTGTTTCAAGTATCCTCATCACAAAGGGGAGCATGAAAAGCGAGCTGAAGGTTATTATGGATATATTGAACTCTGCGGGGAATATGACGAATGCTGAAGCGAATCCTAAAATAACCATGAATGCTGCAACAAACATCGCATTAGAAGGCCTCTTTTTGATGTAGTCTGGATCAAGAATCTTTAAAACATCGCCTAGGTTCATATAATATTCTTTGTCTTTGTGCGGATAAATACATTCAAAAAGAAATTTATAAACCTTTCGGCTAAATACAGCTCATGCCTCACGTACTTTTTGTTTCCAGTAATCCCAAAAAACCATCGCAGGTCATGCCAGCGAGAAGGAAGGGTTATGTAACAAGCCTTGTAAAGGCATATCCAGAGCCCGCAGATTATAATATGTTTGATAATGTTATACAAGCGGATTTATTCAACCTGCATGACGTTTTATCCAAGGTCAAGGAGCTGGATAAAAGACGCAAGATAGATGGAGTGCTTACGCGATTCGAGCCATACACGCCTCTGGTCGGGGCCATAAATGACATGCTTAAGCTTCCAGGCTCGAGCCTGAAATCAAGCCTCAACTGCAGGGACAAGCTTGCCATGAGAACCATGTTAAAAAAATCTGGCATAGGCCAGCCTAGATTCTTCACCCCGCCAAATGTGCCAAAAGAGGCTTATCCGCTTCTTATAAAGCCTACTCGTGGGGCAAAGAGCAGATACATATTCATGGTTGACTCTCCAGAAAAGCTCCTGGAGCATATGGACAATATACGTAATATTATAGCAGAGTCAAACCACAACCTATTCAAGCCAATAACAGGCATAGATGAAAACCCGTATGGCATGATTGCAGAGGAGCTAGTTAGAGGAAAACAGGTAACAACAACAACCTTTGTTGTGAACGGGAAGGTAACGCATGTAGAGCTTGCTGATGTTGTAACAAGCCAGGATCTTGGTTTTGACGGATTTCATCTAATATCAAGAACTACACCTTCTATTTTATCACAAGAAGAAAAATCCAAGGTTCTAAAGACCTCAACACAGGCTGTGCAGGTACTCGGAGCTAACAACTGCTTCCTGCATCCAGAGATCATACTTACAAAAGAAGGCCCCAAGGTACTTGAAGTGGCAGCACGGGTAGGAGGCTACAGGCCAGAGATGAACAAACACGCCTTTGGCATAGACCTTAATGAGATAGCCATAGACGTCAGCCTGGGAATAGAGCCTAAGGTAAAGAAGAAACATAACAAGGCATCGACTGCTGTGGAGATATGGCCCAAGAAGTCCGGCAAGTTCGTGAGATTTGAGAACCTTGATGATGTCTTGCTCATGAAGGGGGTAAAGAATTTCCACACCAAGAAGACCATTGATAACATGTTTTATTCCTCCTCGTATGGGACCCAGCCTGTGGCTGCATTCTTCACAGTCGCCAGCACCCCAGAGAAGAGCAAGAAGATCGCGGATGATGTATTAAATACATTAGAAGTCGTGATCGAATAAATATAAACTATAAGATGCGGTATATATTATAATGGGCCTGTAGCTCAGTTGGATAGAGCACTAGTCTTCTAATCACGTTAGAAGAGCTGAGGTTTTTAACCTGTGACAGAAGAAAGCTGGGGGTCGTGGGTTCGAGTCCCTCCAGGCCCATTTACAACTGAAGTTCTTCAAGGTTAGGGTTAGCTGGTTTTTCATCCCTTTTTGATGCAGTCTTTTCCGGAGGTTTCTTTTCAGAAGATTTTGACTTCTTTTTAGCAGAAACCTTTTCCAAGGGTTTCTCTTCAACTTCAGGGGTATCAGGCTCATGCATCTGTTCTTGCAGTTCTTCTGTGCTCTTGCCGCTGAACTGCTTGTCCATCATTTCCTTGATCTTGCTTTTCTCATGGCCGAAGTAGTTTTCAAACTCCCTTGTCACACTAAGAAGCTTGGAATGTCCTCTCTTCTCTGTTTTGACCAGACCTCGTTTTTCAAGGTACTTGATATACGTGTACGCCTTGTTTCCCTGTATCTTGATCAACTCAGCCTGCTTGGCAGGTTCCTTGTAAACAATCAGAGCCAGTGTCCTCTTGCACCCCTCAGGTATGTCAGAATAAGGGGTCAGATGTGACACCTTTGAGAGCAGATCCTGCCTTACCTGCATGTGCCACCCTTCTGGCGTTTTTACTATCTCAATTCCATGATCTTCGTATTCCCTTTTCAGGGTTTCAAGCAGGTCTTTCAGATAGCCAAGCGAATTAATACCTGCTATCTTACCCAAATCATTCAGATCCAATGGCTTTGTTGACATGAACAAAGCGGCTTCTAGAAGCTTCTTATGCATATTACCTTTTACTATTTGTTTCCTTTTTTATTAATATTTCATCAAACATATCTTCCTGCTCGCATCTGATCTTCTTTTGGTTATCCAGATGCAAGAGAGGAATGAAATTATCAACTATATTTACTCTCTCCCATTTATCAACCACTTCAGAGAACTTCACCTCATCATTCTTAATCCTCTTCATGATAGAGTTTATCCTGTCATACAGGTTGTTTATGCTCGCGCTGATATCCTTCCTGCTGATCTTTATAGGCGCTTTGGCGCGTGCAATTCTCTGGGTTCTCCTGTCTTGAGTGACCATCGCCTTTTTTAGAGATGATATGAGCTCATTCACAGTTATCTTCCTGTTAGGCCTTCTTGTTGACGGAACAGTTATTGGATTGATCTCCAGTTTGAAATCAGAAGCGTCTTGACCGTTCACACCCTCAATCTCAAACTCCTCCTCAGGCTGTGCATCAAGCTGGTTTACATGATCAATCAGATGAAGATGATCGGATTTCATCTTAAGAAGTGTGGCAGCTAGTATGACATACTTTGCAGGGATCTTGAAATCAAGCTCCTTTATCTTGTCTATATACTTGGCGAATGAAGTGGAAAACTCCGTCAGGTCCAGGTCCCATGGATTCATGCCTTCCCATGCAATGATTTTGTATATGATCTGTTCCCAAGAATATTCAGAAGTCACAAGATCCATTATATTGTTTTTTTCCATGATAAAAAATATTGGTCAAGCACTCTTTTATACTTATGTCAATTGTTACCCCTTAGCCTGTTCGACACACTTGCCTTCTGAGCTGCAAACCAGACCTAAGCCGCATGGCTTAGTTTCCGAGCACGTCTTTGTTTCCAAATCTTCAAGGTTTTGCTGATTCATCCAATCAAAGAACTCATCAACCTGTTTCTTGATCCCATCCATGCCTCCCATGAATATGCCTATCACAACAAGGGCAACTATAAGAATTACTATCGCAACCATCGCCACTTTCAGGCCTGTGGACATTCCCTTGCGTGTCATGTATTATTATTTGGTGTAATAAGTATAAGAGATTTAACTAGGAGCCCAATTACAAGCAACACATGTACCACAACCTGCTAACTCCTGACAACTTTTCATACCCTGATCTGTATTCATTGTTGCTATTCCCCATGTGATAGGTACTGTGCCTGCAGATCTACAAGTTGTTTCACCTAGAGTCCTGCAGTTGTTGGTCGCTTCCGTCAATCCTACCACAGGTGCTAGTGCGTTGCCAAATATGGTAAGAAGAATAATAGCTACTATTAGAAGAACTATGGCAATCATTGCTACCTTCAGTGCCGTGGAAAGGCCCTTCATCTGACCCATACTTAATCTATGTTGTTGATCCTTTAAATATTATTATCCCTGCGATACAATACTAATTATGGCGGTTATAAACTCTGTCAAGTTTGGTGAAGTAGAGATAGACAAGAAGATATACTACTCTGATATGATTATATGGTGGACAGGCGACAAGGAATTCAGGCTCAAGTCAGACATCTTCACGATGAAGGAGTTCCTGGAAATAATGAAAAAGAACCCGCGGGTGATTGTGATAGGCACGGGTTTCATAGGAAGCATGAAGATTGCTTCTGATGTCAAGAGGGTTGCAGCGAGCCATAAGATAAACATATTCGTTGACAGCTCAGAGAGGGCTGCTGAGATCTTCAATGGCTTCATAAAAGACAAGAAGCACGCAGTAGCTATTATACGCACGACTGGTTGATTTAAGCATATAAATAAAATATAATCATGCAGCTTAGATACAATCAAACCAGGATTAAACTCATCCTGTTCCTCTTACCTCTTTCACTCATGACTGTTTTTTATAAGCTAATACAATACGTGCCTTCAGAAGCTTATTATCCAGCTTTGGGTATAGATTCAGTTATACCTTATGTTCCATACTTCATCATACCATATATACTCTTCATCCCCTTCATCATAATCCCTTACATACTCCTATGGAAACAACCAAACGATTATAAACAGATGGCTTTCACATATTTACTAATTCTGATAATAAGCGAGCTTGTTTACCTAACCTTCCAGACAGCAGTCATCAGGCCGGAGATACAGCCAACAAGCATATTTGATCAGCTTGTTCTCATGGTATACCATGCAGACGAGCCTCTAAACACGCTTCCATCCCTTCATACATCATTATCAATAGCAGCAGCCTTATTCATCTGGAGGCGGGGAAAAATGATCGGAATATCTGCTGTGATCCTCACAATCCTGATAGTCATGTCAACACTGCTAATTAAACAGCATGTTATCTTAGATGTAATCACAGGTACTTTATTAGCCTTCAGTTCTTATTACATAATGAAGATATATGATTCACGTTCTAAGACTAGGCCATAGGCCTTTCAGGGACCAGAGAATAACTACGCATTGTTGCTTGGTAGCCCGAGCATTCGGTGCCAGCAAGGTTATCTATTCCGGAGAAAGGGATCAAAAGCTTGAGCAGAGTATAAACAAGGTAGAGCATAACTGGGGAGGCAAGTTTGACATAGAGCATAAGAAGAATTGCATGCCTGTTCTAAACGGGTATAAGAAAAGAGGCTACAAGATAGTGCATCTGACCATGTATGGCCTGCCTGTTCAGAAGAATATCACAAAGCTGAGGAAACTCACAAAACTTCTTGTGGTAGTAGGCGGTGAAAAGGTTCCCCCAGAGGTATATCAGGAATCAGACTATAACATAGCTGTTGCATCCCAGCCTCATTCAGAGGTTTCGGCTCTTGCCATATTACTTCATGAATACTTCAAGGGTAAAGAGTTGGATAAGAGATTTTCTAATGCTCGCCTGCGAATCACCCCTCAGGCAAAGGGAAAGTTTGTGCTTAAGTGAAGTTATTTAGGCCATTATGGAATAATATAATGTATGAGGTTGCACCTACTTGTACTTACCCTGATTATTATGTTAGCCACATCTACATCAGTCTATGCAGCAGAGGCTAATGCATGTTCTGGTGGCTACTGCATGTTCAATGATACGAACATAATAGCTGACTTGAATATTCAGGATGGCTCAGGAAGCTATGACACAGGAACTATATTTAAATTCAATATAACACCACTATGCGATCTTGATCCTGAAAGTATAACAAATGCCCGGCTTGACTTGTATGTTTCTTCTAGGATAAAGACAGGTCCGTTAGATAATGACCTGAACATATCCTACACTCGAAACCAGAGCATAACAGAATCCAGTAGCGCCTCAGAAATTAATGGAATAACATGGATCCGGGAAACGACTAACAGCACTGCATGGGCAGGGCTTTCCACTATACCTGGCAGATATAACATAAGCCTGAAAGATTTTGTAAACGAATCTTGCTATTGGAATGAGAACCTGACCATAAGGCTTGAAGATGACGACTACGACGTGGGGGCAGTAACATCAGTCGATTCTTCAGGTGTGACAACAAGAATAGGGCGTGTACAATTCTTGTCTGATGCTTATTATACAATCGCAACAAAGGATCACGGGACAGCAAGCTTCAGGCCAATCTTATACATAGAATACCCCATCAGCTGCGGTCATATAACCTCAGATACAACTCTTCTAAACGATCTATACACTGAAGATACATGTTTTCATATAGATGCTGATGGCATAACACTGGACTGCAACGGGTATGGCATCTACGGAAATTCAAGCGCAGGATACATAGCCATCAACGCCACAGGAAGAAACGGTATAACAATAAAGAACTGCTTTATAATGAACTGGTCCAAGGGCATATATTTCTCATCCACAGATAATTCCTTGATTGATAATGTAACCATATTCAACACAACAGACGTAAGTTCAGGGGCTGTAGAAGCTAATGGCATAGACCTTGACAACTCTGACAACAACACGCTTAATTACATAAACATAACAGAATTATGGGCGAACTCCACATCAACAACAAATTGTTATAACGGCCAAGCCTATGGCATTTTTGTTGACACGTCATTCAATACAACCATAAAGGATTCAGTGTTGAGTGGTATAAATGGAGAAACCCAGGGTTATGTAACCGAGTCCTGCAACCAAAACCAAAGGCCCAAAGTAGGAAAAACAATATATGCATCATCATCAAACAACCTCACAATCTACAACTCAACACTTGAAAATGGGTATAACGGCATCGAGAGCTACTCGTTTAACTACATAAATGTTTCAAAGAACACAATACAAGACTTTGACAACTATGGTGTGACTCTGGAAACAAGTGATTATCCCACACTTGAATATAACACCATGATAGACAATCTGTATAACGTGCTTATCTGGGGATCTATTTCCCCGACTGTAATTGGAAACGATATAAGTTACAGTCATAGCGGTATTACTATAGCTGGCAGCAGTACAGGCGGTATTATAAATGATAATATAATCAATTACATAAACTCAACAAATGCAAATACAGGAGCAATACACATTAGCAATCTTAACATGCAGCCGGTTGACAATAACACATTATTTAATATAACCTACACCGAGGTTTCATCTGCAGCAATTTATTTGGGATTGCCAACTATATCTTCAAACAATAATCTGACAAATGTTACCTCTGGCTATTCATTTCCAATTTCAAGTTCAATTGTGTATAATGACACGATGACAGACGTTGAAACGTCAGCTTATATCGGAGTATCAGCAACAAACATAAGCATGTACAATGTAACATTCAACAAGTCCTCAGTAAGCTTTGCTGTAAGTTCATCTGATCTTCATGTATATTATCCTGTTCGTGTAAATGTGACAGATGATAATTACAACCCTCTTGCTGCAGATGTTAATATAACCAACTCAACAGTGACACAGCCCA
>Ga0066639_10000554_pt1 | contig 32727 bp, 21 predicted proteins | sample CryGeyCG2114_010_2_FD_59504 | JGI IMG/M metagenome (GOLD analysis project Ga0066639, IMG submission 59504) | Groundwater microbial communities from aquifer - Crystal Geyser CG10_big_fil_rev_8/21/14_0.10 | ecosystem: Environmental > Aquatic > Deep subsurface > Groundwater | place: USA: Utah...
AAACGAATCGAGGTTGATCCTATATCTAACCCGGCAATAACATTATCTTTCATAAAAAATTTAAATTCTCGCTAAACATAATTTAAAAGTTTAACGAGCGCTAATAATCCTTAGTTGACTAAAATTCTCAAAGACAATAATAGAGAATACTAATTACTATTAATATTATACAAAATTTCTAAAAAAATAACAATTCCTGGAGTCCTAACTAATTAAAGACCAATACCAATTAATTAATTTCCCACCCCAAATTAAGGTAATAATAGCCCCAGTAGCCAAAAACGGCCCTAAAGCTATAGAAGATTTCCACCCCTTTTCATGAAATAACATTAAAATTATTCCTATCAAAGCCCCCAAACTATAAGAAATTAAAAAAATTAAAAACAAACTACCAACATCAGGGAAAGCTAAACCTAATAATGCCCCCAACCAAATATCGCCTTCACCAATTCCCTTTTTCTTGGTAAGAATATACTGAATCAAAAAAAATGTAGCGCCAAGGATTGCAAAAAATAATAAATTCAACCAATAAATTCCTAAAATTAAATTCAGAATAAAAATAGCTATTCCCCCGACCCAAACTATATTCATAGGAACTAATTGCCAACGATAATCATAAATAAAGACAACTATAAGAGTAATAATAATTAAATAATCCCTTAAAAGTAGCCAGGAAAAATTTAAACTCGAAATATCAGCTCGCCAAACCAGTATAAATAAAATAGCCGTTAGTAATTCCACTAATGGATATTGCCATGAAATTTTTTTTCGGCAATGGCGACAACGACCGCGTAATAAAATAAAACTAAGAACCGGAATATTATCATGCCAGGCAATAGTTTCTCGACATTTAGGACAATATGATCTTCCTCCTAAAGTTTCATTTTTATATAAGCGCCAAATAAGACAATTTAAAAAACTTCCAATAGCTAAACCAAAAATAAAGACGATCGGCTCATAATAAATTATCATATATTTTAATAATTAATTTTTAAAATACTTATTTAAATAATTAATTTATTTTATTATTTTTTATTAAATTATTTTTAAAATTCAATAACTCATTATTTTGCGGCGATAATTTTAAAGCCTCAATTATATAATTATAACTAGATTCAAAATCTCCAGATTCTGAAAATAAAACCGCCAAAGCGAAAGGCCAATGATAATCTTGAGGACTGCGAATTTTTCCCCGGACAAGATATTTTATGGCTGATTCTAAATCTCCAAGGCTATAATAATTATCGGCTATTTTTTTTAATAAAATAAAATCATTAGAATTATATTGATAAGCCAATTGGTAATATTTTACCGCTGCACTATAATTATTTTGCGCTTCATAAACATTAGCGATTTGTTCCGCAATAAAATATTGATAATTTAAAACATCACGGAGATGATCTTCGTTCAAATGATGGTCTTGCGGGTCCGGTAAATTTAAGGCTGCTAAATGATAATTTATTAAAGCTTTTTTAAAATCTCCTTGGACAAAAGCTAGTTTTCCGTTTTCTAAATAAACCAACGGCCAAAAAGGGGTTTCTTGAATTATTTGCAATAAATAAGTTTGCGCTTGAAAAAAATTATCTAAAGCTAAATTCATTTTAACCTTCACCAATAAATTCTTATACCCGTTGGCCGGTAGAAACTTATCAATTTCCCTTAATTTTTGTTTAACGGCGTTTTGAATAAGCGCATTATTAATGGTAGAAAAATTTTCACTTAATTGTCCACCCAAAATTAAATAATAAGATGTCTGATTAATTGGATTCGGTTTTTCAGATAATAAATAATGATCTAATTCTAAAGTTAAGGAATATTTTTTATCGCTAAGCGTCGCATTAATTTCGTGAAAATAATAATCAGCAATTAGTGTTTTAAATATTTTACTAATTTGCCAAAAAATAAAAACAGCTAAAAAAATTGCTACTATAATTTTTAAATATTTTGTTATTTTAACATTGGCACTAGATAATTTAGAGACGGATAATTTATTTTTCACGGCTCCTAAATCTATGGATTTTAGAGACACAGAAATAACAAAGTTATCATAATTTCCTATAAAATTAATAATAACCAAAAGAGCTAGAAACAGCCAAAAATAAATTTCCGCAGATATAAACGAAAAACTGAATAAAAGAGAAAACAAATACCCGCTCGCGCCTAAACCCAAGGCTAGACTTAAATTTTTCTGATAATTATTTTTTAAATTATTTCTAATTAAATTAAAAAAGAAATAATAATAAAGACTAAAAAGTATCAAACCAAAGGCGCCGGTAGTTAATAATATGTCTAAGATAAAATTATGCGCTCGATCGGCATTTTGACCGACATTACCATAAACCGCCCAGTCCGGAAGATAATATTTAATAAAAACTTCACCGCTATTTTCCAGGCCATAGCCCCAAATTGGCCTATCAACTATAGCATTTCCCGACGCTTGATAAAAATTAAAACGCGCCCCTAACGAACCATAATTTAAATTTGCTAATTGGCGAACACGACCATGAGAAGAATAATCTAAAATAAACAAAGAGCTTAAAAATAAAACAATAAATAAAATAGTAATTAAAAATTTTCGCCGTTTCGACCAGCTTATTTTAATTAATAAATAAATTAAAAATAAAGTAGCCGCAAACAATAAACCCAACAAGCCCCCGCGACTACCGGTTAAAAATAAAGCTATTACCTGTAAACCCACAGCTAACAAATAAAAAAAATTAACCAAAAATTTCTCGCCGGCAAAAAATAAATAAAAACCTACCGGGATAATTAAAAGAAGCCAAGAGGCTAAAAAATTGGGCTGACCGAAAGTAGAAAAAGCCCGATGAGTTAGCCAGGGAGCTTCCGGCCAAGTTAAAAAATCAATATTTAAAATTTGTAAAATGGCATATAAAGACACTAAAGCCCCGGAAAAAAAGATAGTTATTATAATTCTTTTTAATTTCTCATTAATTTCTTCTCGCTTTAAGTTTCTAAAATCATCAAGGTTTAAAACATTAAAAATAAGTAAAATAAACCACAAAAAATAAAATAAATAACTAATTAAACCCGCTTGCCGTTCTATCGTTCCATAAAAACTGACAAGGAGATCAGTAGATTTTAATAAACTAAAACTTAAACCAGCAATAAGAATAGTGGGAACTAAGCAATATTTCTCAAAAAATTTTTTAAACGAAAAATTTAATTTAAAAGGATAAATTATTAGCTTTAAAATTGTAAAAAATAACAGCAGGAGAACGAATATTTTAAATATTATTAGTTTATTGAATTCAAAAATATTATAACTAGGAAACCAATAGGCAAACCACAAAGGAACCACAAAAATTATCGCCAAATAGCTAAATTCAATTAATAAATTTAAAATATTTTGACCGGATAATTTATTGTTTTTATTTAATAATAAAAAACGTATCTTCATAACTTAATTATATCAAACAAAAAAGAGTCCGCCCAGAGCGAACTCTTAGTATTTTTTTGGAAAACTTGATTAAATTACTGGCTGGATTTTCGACGAGTCAAATTATCCCAAACCACTAAAATAGGACTGGCAATAAAAATAGAGCTATAAGTACCAACAAAAATACCAATAATTAAAGCCAAGGCAAAATCTTTAATAGTATCACCGCCAAAAAATAAAACAGCTAAAAGGGCCAACATAGCAGAAAAAGAAGTATTAATAGAACGGGTAATAGTTTGATTAACGCTTCGATTAACAGTATTTTCGAAATCTTCCTGACTTTTAGGTAGATTTTCACGAATTCTATCAAAGACAATGATGGTGTCGTTAACACTATAACCCAGAACAGTTAGAATCGCCGCAATAAAAGGCGTATTAATTTCTGTTCCATAAAAATGACCCAACACCGCAAAAGCACCTAAGGTAAAAATTACATCATGCAATAAAGCGATAATCGCCGCTACACCATATTTCCAAGAAGCGACCGGTTTAGAAACTAAACGGAAAGCAAAGGAAATAAAAATAACAATCATGATAAAAGCTATGGCTGTAGCATTAAAAGATTTACTTTTTAATTCTTGACCAATAGAGGGGCCGACAGAATTAAATTGCAACTCTTGAAAACTGGCGTCCTGATGGCTATTAGCTAAAGAATTCAAATTAGCAACAACCGCCTCGTGTATACTTTCAGTATTTTCCTGAAAACGTAAAATAACAGAATTATTATCGGCCGGCTGAATAACTAAACTATGGAGATCAACATCCTTTAAACTATTTTGAACATCAGTAATATTTGGTTGATAATTAACAAATTGACCCTCCAATAAACTTCCTCCGGTAAAATCAATACCAAAATGTAAGCCCCAGAAAAATATCGCAAATATTGAAGCAGTAATTGCCAAGCCAGATAAAGTAAGAAATATTTTTCTAGATTGAATTATCCGATAAATCATATAATTAAATTAACAAATTAAGAATCAAAAAATTAAATTATTCAGCTGCTTTATCTTTATGAGCGCCTAATAACCAGGTTCTTTTGTCTAACCAAGAACCTAAGATAACGACAAACAAAGTGTGAGTAACTACAATAGCGCTAAATAATGAAATAGAAATACCAATAAATAAGGTTGTGCCAAATCCTTGAATTGTCGAAGTTCCAAAAAACATTAAAATCAAACATGTAATCAAAGTAGAAATATTTCCGTCACGAATAGAGGGCCAGGCGCGTTTAAAGCCATCATCAACCGCTTGAGTCACTGATTTCCCTGCTCTTAATTCTTCCCGGGTTCGAGAAAAAATTAAAATATTAGCATCCACCGCCATACCAATAGACAAAATAAATCCAGCAATACCTGATAGAGATAAAGTTACCGGTTTAAGAGCGTAAAAGAACAACAGGAAACCAATTAAAATGAAAAGCACAGCCAGAGTTCCGTTAAATATTTTCAATTCATTAAAAGTATAAAATATTAAACTAATCATGATAATAACGATAATAAAAGCTAACCAAATAGGAAGCATTTTAAAAATCGCTAAGACCGTTAAACCATAAACCAATAAAGATAAAACTGACAAAAGCCCCGGTAAGCGATAATATAAAATCATGAACAATGATACTAATAAAAGACCAACCAAGCCAGCTTTTAGGCTGTTATTAATAGATTGAAAACCCAAACTAGCCCCAACGGTTTTTTGAGAAACTAAACTTATCGGAACCGGTAAGGCCCCAGAATTAAGACGAGTTACTAACATTTTAGCTTCTTCAATATTAAAATGACCGGAAATAACTGCTTGCCCTCCAGTAATCGTTTCATTAACCGTTGGAGAACTAATTAAATAACCGTCCAAGAAAATTGCTACCGGTTTGCCAATATTTCTAGCGGTAATTTCTTCAAATAATTTAGCTCCCTCGGCATTAAAATTCAAAGAAACCTCCGGAGTTCCATCGTTAGGATTAAATTGGACTGAGGTATGTTGTAAATATTTTCCAGTTAATTCAGTATTTTTCCAATTAATACTAGGGTTAGAATTTGTTGTAGCTACTAATGGTGAAGTCGAGGCAATATCTGTAACAATATCAACGGAAGACGAACTATTCGATTGAGAAGTGGTCGCTAATTTTATACTTGCAGTTGAAGTAGACTGCGAATCAATACTATCTACAACCGGTGTTAAGGAAGCAGTTTCCAATTGGATATTAGCACGTTGTGATAAATCCTGTTCTTTAAATTCTAGAGTCGGTGTTTCTCCAATAGTTTTAATAGCCAGACTAACATCTTTAATACCTGCTAATTCAGCAATAATTTGATAATCACCATTTATACCACGATTAACAGTAACGACCGGTTCACTAACCCCAAAAGTGTTTACTCGACGTTCAATAACGTCTCTAGCAGAGTTAAGAGCATCGGATCTATCTGCTTCAGGAATATTTTTAACATCAGCCTGATAAACCAAATAAGCACCACCCTGCAAATCTAAGCCCAAATTAAAAGGAGGCACAGAAACTTTAGGTAAAATTATAATATCATTGGTTTTAATTGCCAATTTTTCAACGAAACTATTATAAGAACTACCTGCCACAACGAGACTAACAATTAGTACGAAAACAGCGATGAGAGCCAAAATCCACCAAGATTTAGCTCGAGATGATAATTTGGAAAATTTTTGAATTAATGACATAATATTAAAAAGTTGAATATTAGCTTGATTAGCGTAAAATTTACTCCTATCTTAGAATAAATAAAAATAAAAATCAAGGGGGAAAATATATCCGCACAAAATAACAACTCCTTTACAAAACACTTAATTTTATTTATAATTAAAATCTAGAATAGTTAGAAATAAATAATATATTAAATAAATATGCCTTTAATTCCTACAGTTATCGAAAAAGATGGTCAAACTGAACGAGCTTATGATATTTATTCTCGTTTGTTACGTGATCGTATTATTTTTTTGGGTGAAGCAATTGATGATCATGTTGCTAATATTATAATTGCTCAATTTCTTTTTTTAGATGCCGAAAATAAAGACCAAGATATTAAATTTTACATTAACTCCCCCGGAGGATCGGTTAGCGCCGGATTAGCAATTTATGATACTATGCAATTTATTAAATCTGATGTTTCAACTATTTGTATCGGATTAGCGGCTTCCATGGCCTCGGTATTACTGGCGGCGGGAAAACCCAATAAACGATTTGCTCTACCAAATAGCGAAATCATGATTCACCAAGTTATGGGCGGAGCCGAAGGACAAGCTTCTGATATTAAAATTCATGCCGAACATATTTTAAAAACTAAAGACAAAATGAATAAAATATTAGCCTTCCATACCGGCCAGAAAATCAGTGTCATCGAACATGACAGCGATCGTGATAATTTTATGAGCGCTGAAGAAGCTCTTAAATATGGACTTATCGATAAAGTGATTGGTAAAAATAAAAAATAATTAACCATAAAAAAATAAACAAAAAAACCTCTCCTTAATTTCTTTGGAGAGGTTTTTATTTATAAGCTTTAAAAATACTTTAACCCGCTTAATTAATCTTAATGTCAATAACCAAAGAATTAATCATTAATTGAAAAATATTAGGATAAACTACCCGATTAGTAATAGCGGGAATATAAGAAACAACAAAAACATGTGAATGCTGTTTATCAGTCAAGTAAAAATTAGAGCCGTCTTCACCCATAATTCCATCCCAATTATCAAGACTTTTCATTTTATCATAAGAAGGGGTAACATTAGGAAATAATTCCTCATACCAATTTAAAATACTAAGTTGTTTGGAATTGTTTTGCACAGAAACTTGAATTAATGAATTATCCGGAGCAGTAAATATAGTTGTTTCACCGCTATTAACAGATGCAACTGACCAATCTTTAAGATATAAAATTTGGTAATCAAAAAAACTATTATGATAAGTTTCTAATTTAGTGTTGGCATTCAATTTACCACTCGAAACAGGATTATAATTATTATTAATTTCAACTAAATCAGAATAACCATTATTATTGGTATCTGAAGATAAATCTGAAGTGCCTAGAGCTACTTCCTCTAAATCATTTAAACCGTCGCTATCACTATCAATAAGCGGTGGTAAATTATTAAAATCTTGATTATTAGTATCTGTCGAACTAGAGACAGACTCTGAATTAGAAATAATTGTTGAATCGGTAGTACTAGATAAATCTAAAACAGAAAAATTATCCATAAGAAGTTCAGTGCTAGGAGGTGTTTCATTTGAGGTTGTTGCGAGACTAGTTGAAGCTACTTTGTCTATTATAGAATTAGAATTTACTGACTGACTAGGATTAGCTGTCGGCTTAATAATAAAAATATAACCCAAATAAATTAAGCCAATGATAAAAATAGAACCACCAACTATAATCATTAAACCGACTGCTTTAAAATTCTTTTTATTACTAGTACCAGTTTCAAACCCGGACGATACGGCGCGACCCGACGATGACCGATTAAATTTAGAAGCAAGCGGCATATTATGAACAATCAAGTCATTATTTACTTGAGTATTTAGTTCCAAATTTTCATCAATTGTAGGTTTTTTTTTGAACATAAAACTTGAACAAACAAAAAAGTTAACTCCAAAAAATAATTATAATCGCTAAAATCATTACAATAAAAATAAATAAAGCCAAAAATAGCCATTTTTTAAAATGACTATCAGCGGCCTGAGGCATTGTATGAAGACTCAATGACAAGCGCGGAAAAACTTTAGAACTAAAACTTTTCGGCTTAAGAGGAGCCTTATTATTGAAATTGCTATTGACCATAGAGAAATTTATTGGGTTAACCCAGTAGAAGAAGCAGCATCAACCATTTTGCCCTTTCCCAGCGGATTATTTCCCGTCTTTACTTCTATTCCATCATTATAACTATCACCATCAGTATCAGCTTTGTTAGGGTCGGTATGATAAATTTTAACTTCCTCATAATCGCTTAAACCATCTCCATCAGTATCAATTTTATTAGGATCGGTATGATAAACATCAATTTCCTCAGCATTAGTTAAACCGTCTAAATCAGAATCCAACAAAGGAGTACTTACCGTAGGTGTTTCTGAACTAGTAGCATTTACGGCCGGCTCGTTAACTCCCGGAATAATTGGAATTTCAGAAGTTGCATTAGTATTTCCCGGGTCAGAATTAAGACTTACTTCATTACTGCTGGTTGGAACAACTAAGCCAAGCTCTTGATCAGTAGGATTAGTAGTTCCTAAATCGGCCTGAGTATTAATTTCTGTGATAACCGGTGAATTTAAATTATTATCAACTGTAGAAACAGGAGAGACTGTCTTAAAAAATTTGCTATAAACTAAATAGGCGCTTAAAAAGATAATAACAGCCACAATAACAATTAAAATTATTTTAAACCATTTATTGTTCAGACCTGCTTCCGAAGTTTTTTCAGCAACATCTTCATCAACAGCCAATCCCACTTTTTGAGCAGCTATTTCTCCACCATTATTTAAGGGCATAGTTGAAGTTTTGTCTGTTTCTGCAAAAATATCATCAACAGCTGATTTATTTTGATTATTAGTAGCATTTAAATCGTTAAACATAATTTTTAATTGATTTATTAATATTTAAATTATAGCTGATAATTAAAATCTTGGCTAGTAAAATTTAATTAATTTGCGACAAATCATAAATAACTTCATTATCTGATTTAATAATTTTATAAACCATAACTTGGCCGCTGGAATTACGTTTTAAAGATTGAATTTTAAGCTCTGAAGAAACTCCCAATTTTTCTTTTTCTTCTTTTGTTAAAAATTCAGGGGTAATTAAAAGATTTTTATTGACTCCGATATTTTCTATATTATTTATCCTCAAAATGTCAGCTCCAATTAAGTTATTTTTATTTCTAAAATACCAAATAGCAGCAACAATAAAAAGTAATATAAAAATAATTCCGATAATAGCAGCTAACTTTTTATTTTTAAATTTAATCATATTAAAAGCATATTAAAATGGTCCAGTATTACTATAACTATTCACATCTGTTATGTTTCCCTGGTTATTAACATTAAAAACATACCAATAACAACTTGCTTGCGCTCCCTGAGAACTGTCGGCAGTATAAGCTTTAAGAACCCCATTTTGGCTATCATAAACAGTAACTTTTGCTGAACCTAAATATTCATTTTGTTTTAAACCCGAACCACATCGCGAATAATTATAAACATAATATTGATAATTATTTGCAACATATTCTTTAATTCTAATATTTTCCGGACCATATCCGGTTGTATCATCTACATCCAAGCTAGAAGATGCAACATCTTTCTTCGCATAATAAACATGATTAGAACCAAAAAATAAATGAGAATCTAGGTCTTTAGGTTTTAACCCCCACTCCAATTTAATTTTATTAAGCCCACTATAAGCCGGGGAAGACATCATAAAGTCAACAATTTTACTAACATTGGGAGCAAAATTTTGAATAGTATCACTATAGCCGCTTAAAGAGGCAACAGCAGTATAATCTACATTAGCTACCGGAATATTAACTGAATATTCCCCAAGAGAATTAGTAGTAGCTGTTATCACTGGTGATCCTCCCGGACCAGTGATAACGATATTAACATTTGATAATGGTATGCTGGGATAAGCATAATTAGCATAACTAACAACTTTGCCATGGATAGTAATCGGCGGGAGTGGACAAGCACCACAATCAATAGAACAATTACCACAAGTTTCTAAAATTTGATTATCACCACTAAGCGCCTGACAATAACCATCACCGCACCAGCCACCACCATTTATTTTAGATTTAAAAACACACTGGTCATTAGTTATAATTGGATAGGGGGTAATTACATTAACGCCAGTTTCACAAGCATATTGTGAATTATCACTACTTAAAGCTACACTGGCAGCAAGCCCATCATCGCCATCACAAAGTTCATTCCCGTCATTATTTGGGCCTCCGAATCCTTCTGTGTTTGGCGCTTGTTTAAGACCATCGCCACAATAAGTATTGACTTTTAAACTAAACAAATTGTCAGCGCTAAGACCATAATTATTAGAAGCAGTAATATTTATTGGAAAAATACCTGTAAGTGTTGATGTGCCCGTTATACCAGAATTATCTATAGTTAAGCCGTCCGGCAAACCGCTAGCGGAATAAGAAAATTGATTATTAGGATCAAATTGACACAAATAATTTTGTTTAAAACGAACCTCTGTCGGACAATTAGCGTTAAAAGACAAATTTCCTGTATCCGCAACACCGGTAGGATTTATTTTTAAAATAAAATCTTTAGTAACCGAGTGGCTGTTTTTATCAGTTACTCTGATTCGATAATAAAAATTAGCTGTTTGAGATAATTGAACATTCTGAGGAATTTTATTAATCGCATAAGTTATTTGATAACTATGGCTATTAAGGGAAGTTATGGTTTTATTTATACCAGCCAATAAATCAAAAGGACCATTAATTTTAGTAACAAAATAAGAATTAGGAATAACCGTCTCAGAATGACTGGGAGTATTTGTTAAACCATCACCAATAAAAGAAAAACTATAATTAAAGGGCTCGGTTGAATTCAAAGAATATTCTCCATTCTCGGCAGTAATATTAATCGAAGAAAATAAAATTGTAATCGGAGTTGTAGTAGACAAAACCCCTCCACGACCATCACTAACCGTTAAAGTCATGTTATAAATTCCTTGATTACCAGCTAAATCCGCATAAACTTTTTTTTGATTAGGATTACTAGTATCTTTTAAAATAGGCGCTAAGGGAGCGTGTGTATCAGAAATATTACTACGCCAACTACTCCAAGAACTCGATGAGTCAGGAGTAAGAGACCAAACAAGAGGATCATTATCAACATCAACTACTTTAATAAAACCATTGAATTCTTGACCAGCCTCACCAATTAAAAACTTATCTATCAATTGTGGCGGACTATTAGTAACTGCTCCTTCAGCACTTATACCTGTAGCAGTCACACAGATTGAAGTACTTGGATCATTCGGAGTGAAATGATAATTTAATTCACGACTTTCTAAAGTAGCACATAAATTATAATTAGATCCCGTACTATTAGAGGAATAAGCTAGGGCATAGCTACCATTTGGCAAAATTAATGTTGAATTTGTTGGCGTAGAAAAAAACTTTTTATTTTCTTGATCCCAACAAGTAATTTTATCATAACCAGGACAAGATCCTAAATGATTAATGGGGTCAACCAGACTAGGCGGACTCGTTAAATTTGATAATAAAACTTGTGACCAGCTCGGCCAAAGAGAAACACTATTATTTGGCAAATAAGTACCAGAAGATAACAAGGGATAATGATTATTAACTTTTTTAAAATTAGCTAAAGCTATTTTTAATTCTTCCAAGCGACCAAGTCGCTTAACGTCGCGAACAATTTGTGATTTCACGCTATCACAATAAAAATTTACCGGACACTCTATATCAGAAACACAATTTTTAGTAGTATTTAATAAACAAGTACCAACCGTTTTTCCACTCGTAGCGCAAAATTGATCAAGAGAACATTCACTATTGCTAGAACAATTTATAGAAGAAATAGAACAAGCCGCAGCTTGGTTAGAATTGGCTGTTAAATTGTTATTAAAATTCCAGTGAGAAATAATTTGACCTAAAATATCTATAGTGTTAGGGGTAGGATTTTGATTATAGGAAATTAAATAAATATTAGTATAAATATTTTTATTCTCATCAACATTAGTAGCATTAACATAAACTGTGCGACCGTCTCTAATTGCCTCATAGCCATCAACCGTTAAAATCTGTGGTGATCCTTGAAAATCTTGGCTAGTATACCAGCGGCTAATACTATAATGATTAGGATTAGGAATAATTCGTACCGCAATAGCATCAGAGCTGACAAGGCCATCATTAGCTGAATTTGATTGAGCTTGGGAATATTTAAAAATACACAAAAACAGAAAAATTATAATTATCATTCCCAACAAAATTCTAAACCGTTTAAGCATATACAAACAATTAAAAAAGGTTTTATTTATTCTTATATTTTAAGAACAACTTAAGGTTGTCCAAACAGTAGACAAAGGATTAATGGACATAATACAATGTAATTCAGCTGTGGCAGCGCTTTTATTATTATAGCTATCCAAAGCAAATAGAGAAAAATAATTATTACCGGCTGAAAATTGACTAGTCGGAAGGCTCAGGGTAGTTGTCGCTGGGGCAGAATCAAAATATTCTCCATATTTTCCCGGCATAACCCCATGATAAAGACGGAAAAAAGAAGTATCATTAGTACTTGATGTCCAATTAAATTTAATGGTCGTGGTAGCGACAACGGTCGCCTGAAGTCCAGCCGGGACTACTGGTGGTGTTTGGTCAGTAGCTATAGCAATTACAGCTGGAGATAAAGCACTTTCCGTTCTGTCAGAAGATATAACGCTAATCTGAAAAACATAGGGCGTGTTATTAATTAAATCGGTTATAACTTTACTACAAATATTAGTAGTACCATTATTCTGACAAACCGAACTTGCTTTAAATTCCTGGGACTGTATTGAGCCTTTTCCGGTTGATAAATAATAAATTTTATACGAATAAACCTGACTAGAATCAGATTGCCAATCTATTCTAATAACTCCTCCTGTTTTTTGGTCATTAGTACCGGATATTATCGCTGCCGCTAAAATTGGGGATCTTAAAAAATAAGATTCTTTTAATATACCCCAAATACAAATACCATCTTGGCCGCCATCACTATTAATTGGACCGCAGGCATTATCAGCCGAAGCGCAGGGACTATGATCATTGCTACAAACTAAACTTGTACTGGTACCAATTGTTAATGGTTGACTATTAATGGCCGGCAAATCATCCAGAGTCCCCACCTCACCGTTATCACGACAGTAATAAAATTTATAATTATAAGATGAAGAGTTCAAACCCTGAGATTGGTCAAACCAAGGAAACCAAGTTCCATTAATCGTATTGATAGCTGGCCAGGGATTATTACAAATAAAAACATAAAGATCGGCAGCGCTATTAAAGCCATCACCACCCGTATAGGCATTAGGACAATGATTAGAACAAGTAGTATCAGAACAAGAACAATTAGCATTAGCGGGTCCAGAAAAATTACTCATATTAACTGTAGCTTTAACTTTAGTCGAACCATCACTTACTCCTTTATTGGCAGTTACAAAAACCCTATTAACTGGTAAGTTAGCCACATTACTGAGAGTAGCAATACTAGAGTTATTAAGAGTAAAATTCCAATTCCAAAAATAACCAGTCACCGGCCGTAAGACCTGATCGTCAACACTATATGCCGAGGCAGTAAAAACTTTATCACTATCTCTGATTGTATCAAATGATTTTTTAGTGGCATCAGAATCATCTTCACTTGATTTCAAAGCATTATCAGTGGTATTAAATAAATAAGAAACAGGATCAACACTCACATGATCAATAGCACAAATTCCCGCCATGGGGCTTTGCGCGGATAAAGTAGTGAATTTAATAATTTGTGAACTTTTATATTTATTACTATTAAATGTTATAGAACCTCCCGCTACATAGACATGAGAAATCGGATCAAAATAACCCGGTCCGTTAAAACCAATTGCTTTAGAACTTACTACCCCAGAGTTATTATCTAAATTTTCGTCTCCCTTAACTATTAAATAATAATTAGCAGACGAATCTAATAAACTTTTTGGTGAAAAATATAAAGAAGTTTTATCGCCATTATTTTCACTATAAACCATACCGGGGGTAGAACAATATAATTTATTAGGATCAGGAGTATCAGCTAAAGCAGACCCGGAAAAACTGTTTGTTAACTTAGCTAGTTTTAACAATAATTTATCAGTTAAATTCTGCCACCAATTTTTATTTTTTTGATCAAATATTTCTGCCAAATCTTTTCCAATAACAGCAAAGGTTCCCACCGGACAAACTCCATTTCCATAAATCCTTTCTTCTAATAACAAAACATTATTATTAAAACTGGCAGTATTCATCTTTTGGTCAAAATCAACCTTAATTAGAGTATTGCGACAAACCTTGTCAGCTAAATGAACCGGAGAAGTGGTAATAATTTTTGGTCTGTCGTTACAACAGGTGTCTGACCCACAGGCAATTTGATTAAGAGGTGAAACTACTCCGCAATCACTAGTCTGCGTACAACCACAAACTGGTACATTAAGATCACCGGCGCAACCAATCGTGCAAGCATCTATACCAAGATAAGTTCCAGAAGCAACGGGTGTTAAAGCGGCGCATAATTTTTCATTAGAAAGTGGCGGCGGTAATTGGCAATCAAAATAAGCACAATAACCTTCATCCTGAAGAGCACCCCCTATTACTTGTTTCCCAATAACACAAGGGGTTCCTGAGGCCGCTGAAGAATCAAATTTCTTATCAAAACAACAGTTAGTTTTAGTCTGACAAGTATTTAAATCAGTAAATGTCGTACAAGGAGATTTAACGGGACAATCAGTAACACAAGCATCAAGTGTTTTATAGTCACCACTCTTAACCGGGGCGGTTGAGGCGCAAGTAGTCGGCTCGCTTGTTGAACAACTAAAATAGGCACAATAGCCGGCATCAGGAGAAGAAGAAGCTATTTGTGTGCCAGTTGTACATTTATTTACTCCTCCAGTTGCCATAGCGTTTATACAACAACTAGGATTAATCGTACAACTACCATCCGCCGAAAAAACCGCACAAGGATCCGGAGTAGCGTCAGGCGGAGTGCTAGTTCCATAACCAGTATTAAAACTCCATTCAAAAACAGAAGTAGGAATATTAATTAAACATTCCGAAATAGTATTTGAACAACGACCACCCTTATGAGTATTTTGTGGACAACAAACTTGAGTCCCGCCACAATCCGAATTAGCGGTACACGAACCAATATTAAAATTTAAATCATTCCCCCATTCACTATTTTTAATAACTTTTACTGGGCCAGTAATTGATCCGTCGGGAACCGTGGTATTAATTAAATTAGCTTGGCCATCTTGCGTAATTGTTCCCGTGGCATTACCGGTAGCATTCTGGTTGCCATGATCATAATTAAATTTAACAAAACCCTCACTTTTAATATTTCCAAAATATTCACCCCAAAGAGTCACCGGAGTACCTGCCGGACCGGTAATCGGATCTATTTTACATAAACTAGTTTTTAAAGCTGCCGTATCATCAAATTGAAAAGAATTAGGATTTAATGTTTGCGTATTAATATCTCCATTTTCTAATTTTATACTGATAATTTGTGCACCATTAGTTAAACTTTCAGGAACTTTTACAATAATTCGCTTATCTGTCCAAACAGAATTTAAACAAATTACCGGAAAATCATAAGAAGCCTCTTTGTCGCCAAAATAAACCTGGCTGCTTCCCCGGCTATTTCCAAAACCACTTCCATAAATAGTTACATATTGTCCACTATTACCATCGAGCGGCGTAAAAGAGGAAATATAAGGCCCTTCACCTGGTTCAGATTTTTTAGTAAATAATAAATAATTACTTTTTTGCGGAACTCCATTTATTTCAGTTTGTACAAAACTGCCAGAAAGTCCGGATTTAATATTTGGAATCGTCGATGTCCCCACAAAACCGGTTGGGTTATTAAATGAAGATTGTAAGGCGGGAACATTGCTCTGGTAATTACCAAAATAAGCAGCCCCAGAATAAAGATTAATACCAGAATAACCTATTGCTGAGCTAATATTTCCGTTATCAGGGCTAAGATCACATAAGCCAGGACGAACAATATTATTAGCTAAAAAATTAGGAATTTTCGGCCCATACGTATCATTAGTCAAATCAGAAAAATCATCTTTATTTACTACTTTAATCGGACCAGTAGTCACGCCATTTGGTATGGCAATTATGATTTGTGTATCGCTCCAAAAATTAACACAAGAAGAATTTAAATTGTTAGGTAAAATGCCTGGTATTGGAGCACCGGACCCTACAAAAATTAAACTACTACTAGCTGCTGAATAAGTTTCAAAATTTTTACCAAAAATAGTAATAAAATTATCAGCCGCACCATTAGGACTTATTAAATCACAGGCCGCTGTCGGACAATCGATATCAGTATTACAAGATTTATTATTATCATTAGTACAAAAACCACCCAAGGGACTTATCCCGGTTATAACCGGATGACTAGGCGCTGGTTCACAATTAGGGTCAATACTTAAATCACAGTCTGGAGGTGGGGTCTTACAATCAGGACCAGTACAAGGTGGATTATCAACACAGCCCAAACCAACACAGCCATTATTACCATCGCCTCCATTATCACCACCAGTACTATTTACAGCCCCGCTTAAACTAGAAATAATAAATGTCGCAATACCCCAAGAAGCTAAAATAATACCTAAACCAATCACAGCATTTTTTAAAATATTTTTAGCTTTAGTGACTTTTTCTTCATCACCATCAGAGGTCATCCAAATAAAACCAGCATAAATAATTAAACCGACGGCAATTATTCCTAAAAATCCCAAAACAATATTTATAATTCGACCAATTAATTCTCGGGGGTCGGTTGAACTTAAGGATCCTGCTAAACCATTATTAACAGCATTTAATCCTAATCCTTGAGCAAAAACAGACTTAAATACTAACAAGCCTCCAAACAATAGAGTAAACACTAATAAATTTTTATAAATTTTTTTCATCACAAATTTAAAATTTTTATTTACAATTACCATCTGTCCCCAAAGTGCTAGTAGCTTCCCCGAAGCAGCAAGAAGGATTATCTTCTGTGACCGTGCAAAGCGGTCCGGCACTTGGTTTATAACAATTTTGATAAATATCTTTAACGCCAGAACCAACTTGAGCTTTAAAAGTAGCTGATTCCACTAAAGGAGAATGAGTAATCTGCGCAATAGTAATGTCAGGAAAACCATCTAGGGGTGGCACATCTCTATTGTCAGCAGAAATCCAATAACCCAGTGGCGTCGTAGAAAGACTTTTTAAACTAATTAAATGATGTTCAGTAATAACCGATCCATTATCAACATTAACACTTCCAGTTTTTAAAGTGCTATTCATCATTACTTCATTAAAAACGATACTAATCGGATCAAGCAAGGAGGTTTTAGTTGTATTTTGAGAAGGAATAATATTAGTAATATAAGGAGGAATCAAATTAAGCTTATCACTAATATAAAATGACCAAGCATAGTTATCTTTTTTATTTATATTTTCTAAAGCACTAGAGCTATAATTATCATTATAAAAATTTATTGGGCCCTCGGCATTTATGTTGCGATCACCATCTAAAGAATTCAAGGCCGCATCGACAACTCCATTCAATTTGTTTAAATCAGCGGTCGGATAATTTTGACCTTCAGCGTTCTGACAAGTTTTATACCCTAAGGGTGTGTCAGCACAAATATTAAAAGGGGTTTTAGCAAGACAGTCTTCATTACTAGTACAAGTTTTTAAATCAGCGGCGACTAATTTTACCTCCAAATGACTATTGGGTGGTAAACAATAAATTTTTTCACCACAACCGTTAACTCCACATTCTTGGTCAGAAACAAATTCCACGGTTTTATAAGCATTGCTTATCATAAAATTTCCTCCCAAGTAATCACCAACACAAGCATTTTCTACACATTTATATGATTGACATTGACTATTACTACTGCAAGTTGTGCCATTAACACTACTGGAAGCATTACTATTAACAACTTTAATAGTACTAGACACTTCATCCGCCGAACCAGAAACTAGCAGAGGATTTACTGCTTCATTAAAATTTAGTTGAATTACCGAATTCATCGGTCTATCAGCTTGCCCCTGAGATTTACTGAGTTCAATTTGATTAACTCCGCCGTTTAAGGGATTTATAGAAATAGACCCCGGATTAGTGGTGGTAATAATAATATTATTGCCATTCTTACCGCTAACTTTAGCGGCAACATTTACAATGGCCGATCCGGAATCATTAGAAACAACAATTGGAGAATCGCTATTAATTTTTGATTTAATGATATTAGCGGCTAAAGCAGCAGCCGTGAAAGGAGTTGGAACTAAAATATTGTTATTTGTAGAAGTGCTAGCAAAAACATAGGTATCAGAGTCAATAACTAAATTATCAGCTAATTTCTCGGGACTAATTTTAATATCCCATAAACTACCTATCGGATGATTAACGGCCGTAAAAGTCATAAAGTCAGGAAAAACTGCTTGTCCGTTAGAATCAAAATCAACGGCACCTAAGGGATTATCATTGACATCAAATAATTGAGCTTTATCGGCCACTGGTACGCTTATTTTAAATTCAGTAATTGTTCCATGATAGTCCAAAAAAGCATTAGCTCCAGCCGGTGTAAGAGATAAAATTTGCGCAGCAGCATAAATCTGCGGTTTACTTTTAATTGTCAGAGAACCGACAGCTGCTTTAGCCGGAGTCGGGCTACTAAAAATATCTTGTAAATTATCAGGTAAGGGGGACATGCTAACCGGAGAAACTATCGGCGGAGTTAAGTCAACCTTATTATTAACAATAAATGTCCAAGAAGCTAAATCACTCCCGCAAGCGCTAAACATAGAGGAGTTATCTAATTTTTTGATTACATTTGTAAATTTAACAGCATAAGGAGTGTCGCCGTCTGAACTACCTAAATAATTTAAAGGGGTTAACATTAAAGTTTTATTATCACTGGATACATTAGCGATAACTTCCGTTTCGTTACTGTTAACAGACGGACAAGATATCGCTGAACAAGCATCCCCTAAATCAATTTTAAAAAGTCTCACTGCCGCCGGATTTATTTTATTACAAGTAGCCGAACAAGCACAGCTGATTCCTGCGCCATCGACACAAACCGTATCTAACTTAATTTTTTCTTTAAAAGTAATCATTATAGAGGTATTGCGAGCGACATCACCCTGATTATTTTCAGGATAAGTACTAGCAACCGTACAAGCACCAATTGCCCCGACCCCAGAATTAGAAAACCCGCCACTATAAGGTTGGGTATCTGAAGCTCCGTTGTTTCCATTTATCGCTCCAGCGAGTCTGGTTAAAATAAAAGTAGTAATACCCCAAGCAGACAAAACGATAGCTAAACCAATAACAGCATTTTTTAAAATATTTTTAGCTTTAGTAATTTTTTCTTCATCACCATCAGAGGTCATCCATAAAGATCCCGCGTACATAACAATAACTACGGCAATAACTCCTAAAAAACCTAAAGCTATTTGAATTATTCTTCCAATTAAAATACGAGGGTCAGTCGAAGTTAAAACTCCGTTTAAACCAGTATTAACATTAGTTACACCAAAATCAGCCGCCCAAACAAAATTGGCCACCATCATAATTCCTAAAAAACCTAAAAACAAAATAATTAATTTAACCTTTTTAGTCATGTTGACAAACAATAAAGATTTTAAATTATAACCATAATATGATTATAATTTAATTCTTGATATAATGTAATTATAATAATTTTATTATACCATAAAAAATTAAAAATAAAAAATAGCAAACATGGATATTAACGCTATTAAAAGAAGTATATGACTATTGAACGGATAATAAAAAAATTTCAAGATAATCACCCCGGTGAAGACACGACTGTTTTAAGTTTAGCTTACGAATTTGCTGCTATTGCCCATGGAGATCAAAAACGTCAAAGCGGCGAATTATATATACAACATCCTTTGCACACAGCCTATACCTTAGCAGAGATTAAAGCTGACATAGCAACTATTGCCGCCGGCTTATTGCATGATGTTCCGGAAGATACTGATCATAATTTAGAGGAAATTAAAACACTTTTTGGCGCTGAAATAGCCATGCTTGTCGAGGGTATAACTAAATTAGGAAAAATAAAATATCGCGGCATTGAACGTTATCGGGAAAATTTAAAAAAAATGTTTTTAGCAATGTCTAGCGACTTACGTATAATTTTCATAAAATTTTGTGATCGATTAAATAATTTAAGAACCCTAGAAAATCTCCCCCCAGAAAAACAAAAAAGAATTGCTCAAGAAACTTTAGAAATTTATATTCCGATTGCCGGACTACTTGGTATCAGCCGATTAAAATGGCAAATGGAAGATATCTGTTTTAAGTTTCTTTATCCCGACGAATATCACGAACTAGAATATAAATATGAGGTAGAAAAAAAAGTGGAAAGTAACCGTTTTTTTCAAAAAGTAAAAAATATTTTACAACCAAAATTAATCGAAGCTGGTGTTAAATGCGATATCGAAGTTCGTTTTAAACATCTTTATAGTATCTATTTAAAAATGCAAAAAAAGGATCGTAAATTTGATGAAATTTATGATGTTTTTGCTTTACGTTTAATTGTTCCCACTATTGATGATTGTTATAAGAGCTTGGGGATTATTCATACTATCTGGAAACCAAAGCCTAATCGTTTTAAAGATTATATTGCTGTCCCTAAACCTAATGGATATAGATCTCTCCACACAACTATTTTTGGTCCCGAAGGAAAAACTACCGAATTTCAAATTAGAACTCAAGAAATGCACGAAGAAAGTAGTTATGGTTTAGCGGCTCATTGGTATTATAAAGTTCAAAAGGGTTCAGAAACATATAAAAGTCCAGCCTGGGTAGAAGAGATTATTGAGATTCAAAAAGAAATAACTAACACCAGCGAATTAGTTAAAAAAATAAAATTAGATATTTTTCGTGATCGAATATTTGTTTTTTCTCCCCGTGGAGATGTTTTCGAATTACCGGAACAAGCTACTCCGATTGATTTTGCTTACGCGGTCCACACCAATATTGGTAATAAAGCAGCCGGAGTTATGATTAATGATAAATTAGGCCGTCTAGACCAAGAATTAAAAAATGGTGATTTTGTAGATATTATAATAGAAAAAAAACGTCCTTACCCGAATCGTGATTGGTTAAAATTTGTAAAAACAAAAAGGGCTCGTGATAGAATTAAACAGTTCGCTAAAAAATCTGCTTTAGAAAATATTAAAAGGTTTATTCCGGGAATTAATAAGTAAAAAAAATTAGCTGGAATTAAAGTTAAAAAAATCCCAAACAAAAAGACATTCACTATTAATGAATGTCTTTTTTATTTTTGATATTTATCTAAACTGTAAATTTAGTATTTATCAATATCAAAAAACTAAACAAAAACTAGGAGCGCATAGTGCTTTCTGGTAGTTTACCGATTTTACGTAAATATTCATTTTTTTTACGTAAATCAAGACCAATTAAAGCGTGACGCTTCTGGAGTTGTTTGGTTTTTTTGGGTTCCATATGCTGTTTAGAACGAGCTTTTTCTAAACGCTTACTGTTTTTTAAGCCTTTTTTAAATTTTCGTAAAAAACTTTCAAAACTTTCCCCCGGTTTTCTTTTAAAATCTGCCATATAATCCACCTCCCTTTCTATTATTAACTTTTTTTTCAATTAATTTATCTTTTTTTTCTAAACGTTCTTTAATCTTTTTGTAAACAATAGTTTCCTGCGCTCCTGAATCCATATCACGCATTAGAACAGTTCCATCCATAATTTCTTTTTTTCCTAAAATTAAACAAGTTTTTGCTTGCATCTCGACCGCTTCTTCTAATTGAGTTTTTAAACTATCAGAAGCAAAAGATTGTCTTACCTTAAAGCCGGCCTGACGTAAATCAATAAACAACTGTGAAGATTTAATTTTAGCTTGATCACCTAGTTGTGCGATAAATACTATATCCTCTTCTGGTTTATTAATCAAGCTGGCCTTATCTTTGACACGCGCTATAGTCCTTTCTAGACCAATAGCTAAACCAAAAGCAGGTGTAGAAAGTCCTCCTAAACTTTCTATTAAGGAATCAAAACGACCGCCGCCAGCCAAAGCTAAACGATTTAAAGGAACACCATTTTCATTAACTGGCCAGAATTCAAAAACAGTATCATTATAATAATTTAATCCTCGAACTAAATAAGGATTAAAATTATAATCAATATGTAATTCATCTAAAAATTCTAAAGTTTTAGTAAAATGTTCTCGACTTTCCACTGATAAATAATCGGCAATCTGCGGAGCTTCTTCATGTAAAGCTACACAAGCTTCTTCCTGGCAATCCAACAAGCTTAAACAATTTTTAGCTAAATTATTTTTACAGTAACGACAAAGTTTCGAACGGCGCCCCCTTTCTTTATAAAAATTTGCTAATTTATTACAATACTCACGACGACATTCAGCCGCTCCGATACTATTAATTTGTACCTGGACTTTAATATTTAACTCAGAAAAAAAATTATGAGCAACAGATATTAACAGAGCCTCAGCTAATGGTTTGCTTTCTCCTATTAATTCCCAATTAGCTTGAGTTGATTCTCGATAATGGCCAGTTTGTAATTTATCATGACGAAAAATAGGACCCAAGGAGAATAAGCGTGCTGACAAACAATTTTCACCCAAATTTCCCTCCAAATAAGCCCGAATAACCCCTTGAGTAATTTCCGGACGCAAGGTCATTTTCTCACTCTTATCACCCTCTACTAAATAAAATTCTTTACCGGTATTTTTTCGTGTTGATTTTTTATATAAATCATAAGTTTCCAGGATAGGAGTTTTGATTGAAGAAAAACCATAAAGTTTAGAGAATTCCCAAGCTTTTTCTACGACATAATCATAATACTTGCTGTCTACTCCAATTAAATCTTTCATTCCCAAAAGACGTGAAGGAATTTTTTCATTTCGTTTTTCAGAAAGTTTTAGCGGTTCAACCATGCTTTTTTTTTGTTTAGGCATAATAATTAATTGTTATATTGGGGCCAATAAGCAGAATTAAAAAAAGTCAGCTCATTCAACGGCCAGCCACGAAATAAAATTTTCCCAACAATAAAGCTGGAATTAACCGGACCAAAAATACGCGAATCCTTAGAGGCGTTACGATTATCTCCTAAAACATAATACTCGTTTTCTTTAATAGTTATTTTTTCCTCATTACTACTAAAAGTACTCAAGTCTTGTGGTAAATAACTTTCATCTAAAGAAAACCCATCAGGATAAGCATCATTAAAAATAACAATTTTACCATTTTTAAATTGAATTTGTTCACCGGGCAAGCCGATTATTCTTTTAATAAAATATTCTTGCGGATCAAGAGGGTAACGAAAAACAATAACCTGGCCGCGTTGCGGCGGTGTAAAACGATAACTAATTTCATCAACAATTAAATACTGACTATCCTGAAAATTTGGTTGCATCGAAGCCCCTTTAACGTAAAAGGGTTGAATTAAAAAATAACGTACCGGTAGAATAATTGCCAATGAAACGACAACAACCTTAGTAATTTCTAAAACAAACAAAAAAAACTTTTTCATAAAAAAATAATAATTAATCTTTACTATATCAGAAAATAACAAATAAATCAAATAGACTATTTTACCTAATGTTTAATAAATAAATAATATTTAATAAATAAACATCGCATCTCCATAACTAAAAAATCGATATTTTAGTTCAATGGCCTCTTGATATGAACTAGTAATTAATTTTTTTCCGGCCAGAGCACTAACCAGCATCAACAAAGTGGATTTTGGTAAATGGAAATTAGTAATTAAAGCATCAACTAATTTAAAATGATAACCGGGATAAATAAAAATATCGGTCCAAAAGGATTGTGAGGATGGTTTTTCTTTTTTTAAAATTTTCTGCCAATCAAATGATTCTAAAGTTCGACAACTCGTAGTTCCTACGGCGATAATTCGTTTCTTATTTTTTTTAACAGCTAAAATGGCTTGCTGAGTTTTAATATTTATTTCCGCAAACTCACTGTGCATATGATGATCAAGAATATTTTCTGTTTTAACGGGCGCAAATGTTCCTAATCCAACATGTAAAGTGACATAAGCAATGTTTATGCCTTTATTTTTAATTTTATTTAACAATTCTTTGGTAAAATGCAAACCGGCAGTCGGAGCAGCCACCGAACCAATTTTATGTTTATCGGCAAAAATTGTTTGATAATTATTTTTATCGCTAGCTAATATTTTTGATCTTTTAATATACGGCGGTAAAGGCACTTCCCCTATTTTATTAATTACTTTCCAAAATTTTTCATCATTTAAATTAAATTTAACCTGCCGAGTTCCGTTAATATTATTAACTAAAATTTCTGCTTCTAAACCAGCCGAAAAATTAATTAACTGACCGGCTTTAACATGACCCCGAACTAAGCACTCCCAAACATTAATTTTATTTTGCTTAGTTGTATTATTTAAAAAATTAATTTTAATTTCTTGTTTATTTAATTTTCGATGTAAAAAAATCTCCACTGCTCCGCCGGTTTTATCCCGTTCACCAATTAGTCTGGCAGGAAAAACCTGGGAATTATTTAAAACTAATAAGTCACCGGGGTTTAAGTAATCAATAATATCATAAAAATGTTGATGCTTAATTTGACCATTCAACTTGCTTAACAACAAAAGCCGCGAATTATCTCGCGGTTTAACTGGTTTTTGTGCAATAAGTTCTGACGGTAAATAATAATCAAAATCGGCAACTTTATAATTCATAGAAATATCAAAATACTAATTGTTCAAATAATTATTACTAAGATAGATTACTAAAGCAATTTATCGTTTCCCTTTTCTTTTAAACCAAGGTGCTGATAACAACGCGGGGTGACTATTCGTCCACGCGCTGACCGATCCAAAAATCCTAATTGCATTAAATATGGTTCATAAATATTTTCTATAGTATCTATTTCTTCTCCGGTAGCCGCCGCTAAAGTATTAAGACCGACCGGGCCGCCGCCAAATTTATTAATAATTACTTCTAAAATTCGCCGATCAATTAAATCCAAACCCAACTCATCAACTTCTAATAATTGAAAAGCATCAAGACTGTCTTTCAAGTAAATTTGACCATCGCCTTTTACTTCACAATAATCTCGAACTCGTTTCAAAAGACGATTAGCTATTCGAGGAGTTCGTCGACTGCGCTTAGCAATTTCTCGTTCCGCTTCTAAATCAATTTTAATTCCTAAAATTCCCGCACTCCGTTTAATAATTTTTTCAATATCATCAGTTTCATAAAAATTTAAATGATGCGTAATCCCAAAACGATCACGCAAAGGTGCTGATAATAAACTTGCCAAAGTTGTGGCGCCAATAATAGTGAATTTAGGTAAATCTAAGCGTAAAATTCTCGCTCCCGAACCTTTACCCATTACAATATCTAAAGCATAATCTTCCATGGCTGGATATAAAATTTCTTCAACCGTTTTATTTAAACGATGAATTTCATCTATAAATAAAATATCGCCTTCTTCTAAATTAGTTAAAATAGCGGCCAAATCACCACTTTTTTCAATCGCCGGCCCGGAAGTAACCCGAATATTTGCTCCTATTTCATTAGCAATAACATGCGCCAAGGTTGTTTTTCCTAAACCAGGCGCACCGTATAATAAAACATGTTCAATCGGTTCACTACGTTTTTTAGCAGCCGCAATAGTAATTGATAAATTTTTTTTAATTCTTTCTTGCCCGATATATTCTTCTAATGTTTTGGGGCGTAAAGATAAATCCAAGGCATCATCGCCACGGCGTTCTATCGGACTAATTAAACGATCTTTATTATTAGACATATATTAATAATTATTTTTCAACATTGTTTATCTGAATTGTACAAGTCCATGAACATAATTGACACTTTTTATACATAATAATTAGCCAGTTTTAAGACTATTTGCTCGATAATCAGATACTTAACAATCATATTTAAGTATATTTAAACTTGTCGAAATTCACAAATATCCCGAAAATCGCAAAAACCGCAAAGAGGCGTCGGCGTCGGTTCAAAGTCTCTTTTTTTAATAGCCGCTATTTCTTTACTGATGCCCAATTTCAACTGGGTCATATCTTTAGCACTAGCGACAAAAGAAACTTTTTCACCGCTTTCTAAATAATAATAGCTTAAAGCGCTTACTTTTTCTCCCAAGAATTCTTCTAAAAATAATTGATAAAGAATTAATTGACGTTTATCTTTAAAAACTAAAGACTTTTTAGGATTACCGGTTTTATAATCAATAATTTCTAGAGTTCCATCAGCCAAACGATCTACCCGATCAATCGTTCCTTTAATTATATCCTCTCCGATTCTAAAAGAAAATTTCTTCTCTAAATATAAAATTATTTTTGCTTCGCTAGAAACATAATCGGAAAAAAACTTTTTTAATGCTAGTTGCCCCTTAATTTTATATTTATCACGCTCATCTTTGCTTTGATAACCATCATTTTGCCAAAACTCTTTATATAATTCCAATAAATGCTTTTCCGTTAATAAATTTTTTAAATTTTCTTGCGCTTTTTTCTTTTGAACATCACTAGACTCAGAAAATAAATCTCCTTGCGCCTGCTGTCTCTCGCTTAAAGTCGGCAACAAAAAATTATATAAAGTATTATGAATAACTCGACCAAAAATTAAAGAAGCTTTATCGGTAGAAACCGGTACTTTTAAAATAAAAGCGAATTTATATTGCAAAGGGCAAGTCTCGTAAGCAGCTAATTGAGAAAAAGAAAATTTAGTCGGCAAAGAATAAGAATCTTTTTTAGTTTTTTCAGATTGTAATTTTAATTCTCTAGAATTTAAATAATGGAGATCACGCAAAAACTCGTTTTTAGAACTTAAAGAAATTTCCGGGTCAAGTGAATTTTCTAAACCCATTTCCATAATAAAACGCGAAGGTTTTTTCTCGCGTGCTCCGCCGTAATCCTTGGCGCCGCTTAAATATAATTCTTCTTTTGCTCGAGTAGCTGCCACATAAAATAAGCGGCGCTCCTCTTCTAAATGAATATCCGAGCTATAAGTTAATTGTTCCCTAACTAAAGCATCCGGTAACGAAATTTTTTCATTACGAGAAATTGTCGGAAATTTCTTATCCACTAAATTCACCAAGAAAACATATTTAAATTCCAAGCCTTTAGCGCCATGGACAGTCATGATTTTAACTGTCTCATTGTCAGCAAAATCTAATTTTAACGCTCCCGTTTCTCCGGCCTCTAATTCTAAATTAATAGCTGTTAAAAAATCCTTCAACCGCAAATCAGCTTCAGTTTCTGTTAATTGTTTTATTTTTTGATAAAACTGATTAAGAAGCGAAAATAATTCTAAATCACGATCACGATCTAAACCCGATAATAAACCGGAGTCATAAGCAAAATGCAAAAATATTTTTGTTACCGGCTGCGTGGCTGCTAAAACAGAATGCTTTGATATTAAATCTAAAAGTTTTTTAATATTTTTAAGGCTAGTGGCGCTTATTCCCGGAATAACATTAATATTTTTCAAAGCCTCAAAAAGCGACCAAACCTTTCTGGACGCCATTTTATTGATATTAATTAAATCGGCATGAGCCACTTTAAAAATATCCATACTTAATACTCGAAACAAAGCGGCTGACTCATGGTAATTATCCAATAAACGTAAATAAGCTAAAATATCCAAAATTAGGGGTTTATAATACAAACCCCGCCAAGACATAAATTGATTAGGAACTTCTTGGCGATTCAACTCTTTAACATAAGCCTCCGCGGTATTATTAGCGCGAACCAAAATAGCAAAATCAGACCAAAACGTTTCGCCTGTTTTATCATTAGTATAAATTTCCTTAATTTTTTGCACCACGAAAGAAACTTCGTCATCATGAGAAGCAAAATTTAAAAATTTAACAGACGATTTCGGAGACGGCTGAGATTTTTTTACACGTGATTGTAATTTTTTATTTATTTTTAATTTTACTTCTAAGCGATTAGGATTATTGTTTTGAATTAACTGATAAGCATAGTCTAAAATTTCCTGACGAGATCGATAATTCTCAGTTAAAATAATTTCCCTGGCCTCCGGATAATCGTCTTTAAACTGCATAATATTAGACAGGGATGCCCCGCGAAATTTATAAATTGCCTGATCATCATCGCCGACAACCACTAAATTGTTTTTAGGCGCCGCCAATAATTTAATTAACTCATATTGTGCCCAATTAGTATCCTGGAACTCATCAACCATAATATATTTAAACTGATTTCTGTAAAATTTTAAAATATTCGGACGCTCTTTAAAAAGTTTTAGAGTATAAACCAATAAATCCCCGAAATCTAAAAAATTATTATGTAATAATAATTGATTATAAACATGATAAGCTCGCGCAAGTTCTTTAATGCGGCCAATTTCCAATTCTTCATCTCCCGTCTCCGAACTCTCAACCTTTAAACTCTCGGCATATTCTAAATATTCAGCTACAGAAATATTTTCATCTTTAAGCCGAGAAAAATGACGAATTAATTCCGAAATGAACTTGGTCGGGTTACCGAGCGGTCGATAATAATCTAAACCAAAATCTTCTAAATTTTTTTTAACTAAAATCCATTGTTCGGTAGTACTTAATAATTTAAAGCTGGGACTTAAGCCAATATCCATTCCAAATTCTCTTAAAATTCTTTCACCAAAACCATGAAAAGTATTAATCCATAAATCAACATAACCATAAGGCAAAATCTTATCCGCTCTTTCGGACATTTCCGAGGCCGCCTTTTCGGTAAATGTTAAGAGTAAAATTTCCTCAATTTTAATCTTTTTTTCCATTATTAAATAAGCTAAACGATTAATTAAAACCGTAGTTTTTCCGGTTCCGGCGCCGGCTACAATCAATAATGGTCCTTGATTATGGACAACCGCTTGTTTTTGCGCTTTATTTAATTGTTCTAAAAGTTCACTCGACATTAATTTAATTTAAAATTTTAAAATATTTTTAAATTTATCGATTTTCACAGAACCAATTATGGCTAAATTTAAACCTTGATTAACAAAAATTTTTTTAGCCGTATCTCGTAAATCTAGGGCGGTAATTTTTTTAATTTGAGTTAGAAACTCTTTGGGGGTCATCATTTTTTTACGTAAAATCGCTTGGCGTGCATACCAAGTCGCTACATTATCGCTCGCTTCCATCTGCAATAATGATTTACCTTGCAGTAAATCCTTAGCTCTTTTTAATTCAGTGGAACTAACTAAATCTTTGGTTATTTTCTTATATTCTTCTAAAATAATTTTAATAGCTGCTTCGGTTTTAGAACTAGGAACGCCAGCTTGAGTGGTTAAATAACCTGAATCAGAATAAGTTTCCATTGAAGTTCGAACATAATACGCTAAGCCGTGACGTTCCCGCAAATTAATAAATAAACGAGAACTCATTGAACCGCCTAAAATTATAGACAATAATTTAACTTTAAATTCTTGAGGATGACCGACGGGATAAGCTCTTACTCCTAAAGACAAATTAACTTGATCAGTTTTTTTGCTAACAATTTTTAATTGTGGTTTGGTTTGCTTCTCGATAACTTTTAATTTATTTTTCCAATTATTAATTTTAAATTTAGAAAATAACTGGGCAGCTTTTTGTTCATCAGCTTTATTAAATCCACCAGCCAAAATAACATACATGCTCTTAGCGCCGTATTGCGACTCTAAATAAGACGTAAAATCTTCTCGTGTAAATCCTTGAATATTTTTCTTAGTACCGATTGTTTCCCAACCGGCTGGAGTATCACCATATAAGCAATTTTCAAAAACCTCCTCAACATGCATTAAGGGGTTATCTTCATACATATTTAATTCTTCGATAATTACTCCTTTTTCCCGCTCAATTTCTTCGGCGGAAAATTTAGAATTTAGCAGCATATCACTAATAATATCTAAACCAAATTTTAACTTAGCAGAGGCAACTTTAATCCAATAACCCGTATACTCTTTAGAGGTAAAAGCATTATATTCGCCCCCCAAGGAATCTAATTCACTAGCTAAAGCTAAAGTATTGGGGTGTTGAAGTGTTCCTTTAAAAAACATATGTTCTAAAAAATGCGACAAGCCATTATTGGCACGATTTTCATATTTAGAACCAGTTTTAACAATTATTAAAGCAGTGGCTGCCGCTGCTCCCTTTATCGGGACACTAACAAGTGGCAACTTATTTGACAATACGTTAATTTTATATTTATTCATTTTTTTATTATTAATATTAAATTTACCATTCCGACAAAAATGGTCATCGATTAATGTATTTTAAATTTACCACATCTCTGATATAATTTAAAGTGAAATAAAATATTTAGTTTTATTTAATTGTTTAGTTCTATGCCTTACAAAATAAGTGATCATAGTTTTATCCTTAACCACGGTAAACAATATAAAATTTTACGAGTCAGAGATTTGCCCGATGAAGAAAAACCTCGTGAGAAAATAATTAAAAATGGAGTTAGCTCTTTGAGTTCTGCCGAACTTTTAGCGGTTATTTTGGGAGTAGGAACTAAAAAAGAGGAAGTTTTTTCAATGTCGAGTCGTCTTTTGCGCGAATACGGAGAAAAAGGCATTGCTTATCAAAAAAATCCCGTTATTATTGAAAAAGACTTAAAAATTCCCATAGTAAAAGCTTGCCAAATAGTTGCTTGTTTTGAATTAGGCCGTCGTTTTTATCAAAAAAAACCAGGCGGATCAATAACAATTCGAACGGCCGCCCAAGCATATAATTACTTAAAAGATATGGGAAATTTAAATAAAGAGCAATTCCGCGGACTTTATTTAAATACTCATTATCAATTAATTCATGATGAAGTTATCTCTTTGGGGACTTTAGATGCCGCTCTTGTTCAGCCGCGGGAAGTGTTTAGTCCTGCTTTAGAATATTCCGCCGCCGCCGTTATCATCGCCCACAATCATCCTTCCGGTGTTTTAAAAGCTACCAAGGCTGATGTAGAAATTACCAATAAATTAATTGCCGCCGGAAATATTTTAGATATTGAACTTTTAGATCATTTAATTATCGGAAAAAACCGTTTTGCGAGCATTATATAAAATAAAATTTTAAAAATGCCCAAAAAGTATAAAATAAAAACTTTTAGTTTAATGGTTCGCGATGAAGCCGGCACTAAATTTCATGTTGCTCATGATGATTACTTCGGAACTATTGCCACTGTTTTAAGCTTACTCAAACAACAGTTTAAAAAAAATGGTGATAAACAATACACCATTTTAGAAAAAACATTTTCTAATCTGGAAAAAGATTTATTATTTCTCCAAAAAAACTATTCTATAAATCTTAAACCAGAAAAACTGAAACCTAAAAAACTGGAAATTAAAAAGTTGAAAATTAACAAGTTGAAACACTAAAAGTCTAAACTTTAAAAAAGACCAAAAACCAAAAATAAAAACAACAAACCGAACGGCAAACTTAATAACCAGTGATCAAACAACATCAAAACTAACAAAGCAATAAATATAGCCGTCGACAGAACAGTTCGTCGGTCTTTTTTTAATAAGAAGAGAAAAGCCAAGAAAAAAACTAAAGCTAAAGTACCGCTTTCTGCCCATAATAGTAGAAAAGCGTTATGAACCGGCTGATAAGACCAAATATCCTTAATTTCTGTAGCCTGGCTGGCTAAAGCTAAGGTGTAATTACCAATACCCGTACCAAATGCCCAATGATCTTTAATTAGGGTTTGAGCTTGAGTTAAATATATCTGTCGTTCTTGTAAAGATTTTTGTTCTAAGCGAGTGTCATCACTGGCGCGAACCATCACTAAGTCACGATAAGGATAGGCCACTAAAAACATCATTGTTAAGGAAAAAAACATTAAAACAATAAAACGTCCTAAAATCCAATTATCTTTTTTAATAATTAAAGCCACTAGAAGACTAAATAAACCAAGCGCCAAAGCTAACCAGGCTGCTCGAGAAAAAGTAAAAAATAAAGCGAATAAAGATACAAAATATAAAACAAACAAAAACAAGGATTCAAAAATTTCTTCTTTGGAGCGAATTACCTTTTTTTTAGCTAATAAGTAGGCTACTAAAATTAAAGTGACAGCCAAAACTCCACCAAAAATATTAGGGTGATCCATTCCACCATAAACTCTCAGCCAGCGCCCAGATACTGTTTCGACTACTGATGTTCCTACTAGACTAGGATCGTGTGGCGCTAAACCTAAATATTTGAAAGCAAAAGAAAATTGATTTAAAAATTGATAAATTCCTAAAATTGCTTGTAAAAAAATACTCGCTAAAAAACTATAAATAATTTTTGATTGATTCAAAAAACCGTTTTCATTTTCTGGAGAATTCTGTTCTTCACGCAGTAAGTAAAATAGACTTATTCCGACCAAAAATAATACATAATGATAAAAAGCTAATAATTGATCGGGGGCGAAAAAAAATGATATCAAAATCATCGATTCTAAACCCGCCAAAGCTCCCCACAACCAAGATATTTTT
>Ga0066639_10000555_pt1 | contig 32647 bp, 26 predicted proteins | sample CryGeyCG2114_010_2_FD_59504 | JGI IMG/M metagenome (GOLD analysis project Ga0066639, IMG submission 59504) | Groundwater microbial communities from aquifer - Crystal Geyser CG10_big_fil_rev_8/21/14_0.10 | ecosystem: Environmental > Aquatic > Deep subsurface > Groundwater | place: USA: Utah...
AATCAGGTTTTAACTATCCTACCTATCCAAAATAGTCTGTCGGCTTGAAACTGATGGACTGAAGGGAGGTGAGGCGCATGACTAAAGAGCGCTTCATTGTCTGGAAGTTGTTTCAACTCGGACTCGTTCTCGGGGCATTGGTGTTCATGCTCGGCCCGAATGCCGAGCAGATCACCACCCCGGCCGTGCTCCTGCGCGCTTCGGCCTTGGCCGATGGCGTGCCGTACAGTACGGTGACAACGGCGTCGGCGGAGGACCTGCTCCTCCTCGACTGCCACGGCCCAGCCGCACTCGAAGCGGCAAGGAAGTGGCCGGAGATCGGACGCCTCTACGACGAGCTCGGCGAGATGCCGCAGCTCGAGACGGTGTCGGAGCGACATACCCACCGCACGCTGCGGGTCCCTGCCCACTTTCTTGATCATCCTCTCGCGTGGGAAGAGTGCAAGCGCCAACTGGCGCACGCGCTACAGACCCTCGCGGGCAAGGTCCAGAAGTGGCCGGAAAAGACTGAACGCTGGTTCTCGCGAGAGGCCAGCAGTCTCGAGTCGGACCCGATGGCCACGGTCGCTTCGTGGCCGAGCAGGCTCCTCGCGGCAGGCGGACGTGGTTTCTCGCGGGTAACGACGGTCGTTGTCGACGTTGCCGCTCTCGCGGCTTCGTCGGACGCGACGCCCGCCGTTCCCGCCTCCGAGTGGCTCACGAGGCCCTACACGTCTCGGGAGCGAGCCATCCTCACCCTCATTCGCATCGACGAGGATGGCCACCATTACCTCCGGCGGTTCGAGCTGCCGGACAACGGTGGGGTCATCCGCATCCGCTCCACGGAGCTCGTAGCCGCGACCGAAGACTTCTTCTTCGGCTCCATCCAGGAGCTGGAGCGGGAGTATAAGCTCGGCCACTCGGTTGAGCCGATGACGGTAGCTGGGGCGGTCCTAGAGGCCGCTATGATCGGTGGCATCGTCGCGGGGGCTGGCAAGCTGGCGAAGGCCGGCTACGGCGCCCGCAAGGCCGTGGCTCGAGGTACCATGAAGCACGGCTGGAAACACGCCGTGCTCCGCGGTGCCACATGGCTACCCCGGAAGGCCTTCAAGCTGGCAACGAACAAGAAGTTTTTGTTCGTCGTCGGCGCGATCGCCATCTGGAACTGGCCCCGGGAGACTCTCGGCACGGTGGCGAGTGTTGTGAACACGGCGCTCGACTTCCTTGCCGATTGGCTCGGCCGGCCACGCATGCTCGTGCGCGTGCTTGGCTGGGCCATCCTCGGTCTCGGCACGGCCGTCCTTTTCCCGACTCCCTTCCTCCTGCTCTTCGGAGTATGGAAGATGGGGCGGCGGGGCTGGGCGGCCGGCAACGGCCTCTACAAGAGGCTGCGGTCGGCCATGGTTACAACCTGATTCAGATACGTTCCGAGGCGCTCGCCATGTGGCGGCGCCTCTCGGGCCTGGGGTCGCGCAAGCATCCCGGGCCTTTTCTTTTTTTTCGATTATTTTTGGAGTTTTGTGTTCTGTGTTCTGTGCTTTAGGGTAGGTCAGTCTGTTAATCAGGTACTCTTGCTCTATGTACTTGCTCATTATTTACATTTGAGGTATCCTGTATTCACTATGGTAGTCCACATGCGACATACGCGGGGTCACACCGCAAACAGGCGTTCGCATCACGCGCTCAAGGCTATTGGACTTGGGGCGTGTCCGAAATGCAAGACGCCCATTCGTTCCCATACGCTTTGTATTACTTGCGGTACTTATAATGGCCGCGAGCTGATAAACGTGCTCAAGAAAGTGGAAAAGAAGGAGGCGAAGCGCAAGCGCTTAGAGGAGGAGAAGAGGGGAAAATAGGATGGACGACTTACGACTTATGGCTTACGACGAATAGACGCGAAAGCGTATTCGTACTATTCTTCTTAAGTTGCACTTCGTAAACCATAATTGCTCTTTATAATATATGGCCAATCGCCACCTTTCCAGAAGTATCGTGATGCAGTCTCTTTTTGAGCGCGATTTTAATGACATACCCGCGACCGAGATGGGTAAGATTATAGACCGCAACATAGCAGAGTTTGCCCCGGGATTGAACGACCGCAGTTTTGTAGAAACACTCACTCAAACAATCCTTGAAAAACAGTCGGTACTTGATGATGTTATCATGAAGGCCGCTCCGGAGTGGCCTATTGATAAGATTTCCATTGTAGATCGCAACATTTTGCGCATCGGTCTTTATGAGCTCTTGTTTACAAGTAAAAAAGAGGTGCCGTCTCGGGTGGCAATCAATGAAGCGATTGAGCTCGCCAAGACGTTCGGCGGGGAGTCGTCGGGGCGCTTTGTAAATGGTGTTCTCGGCACAGTCTACCGCGAGATGGGCGGACCGGAGGCAGAGCCAGAGGAGGATAGGGTGGCCAAGAAAAAAAAGAAACCCGGCCAGAATAAGCCGTCCGACTTCAGCGAGAATGAGCTTAAGGAGATGCTTATTGAAAAAGTGGCCGGTGGAGTGGTGTACGCGCGAGAAGGGGAGAGTGTCTCTCTTGCTTTCGTTCACGACATCTTTGGCTATTGGACTCTTTCTAAAGGTCACGTGCAGGAGGGGGAGGAGCCTGAGGGGGCCGCCGTACGCAAGGCAAAGGAGGAAATGGGGCTTGCGGTGGAGTCGGACGGCATAACTTTAGGCACGAACGAGTACATCGCGAACGACCCAAAGGTTGGCAAGGTACGTCGACAGGTGATGTACTTTCTCCTTAAAGCCAAGGTGAAGAACGAGCTCCACGTCGACTCATCCGGCCTCGACGACGCTCGCTGGTTCGAACTTGACGAGGTGGAGTCGCTCAAGATTTACGACGACGTTTTGCCTATTATCACTAAAGCGATTACGTTTATTTATCAGCAGTCATAAATTGGTTTGCCGTGAGTGCTCCTCCCCCTAGCCAGGGGGAGGTTGGGAGGGGGTAGGCTTCCCGCAACCCACCTCACCCTAACCCTCTCCTGGCCAGGAGAGGGGACTAAAATCCTAACATTCGCAGTTAGTAGCTGGTAGCGAGCATTATTCATGCTATCTGCCACCTGTCCACTGCTCACACAGTATGGAACTTCCAGACTTTGCGCAGTTTGCGCGCCTCATCAATGCTTCGTTTAAGAACAAAGACCTCCTTGTACAGGCTTTTACGCACCGTTCGTATTTAAACGAAAACCAATCATTTGGCCTTGGCCACAACGAGCGCCTGGAGTTCCTGGGCGACGCGGTCTTAGAGCTTGTCATTACCGAGTATCTTTATAGCGAGTATCCCCACAAGCAAGAGGGCGAGCTTACTTCATACCGAGCCGCCCTTGTAAATACGATAAGCATCAGCGAGGCCGCTCGCGAGCTTCATATGGACAACTTTCTTTTGCTTTCAAGAGGAGAAGCAAAAGATACCGGTCGGGCCAGGCAGTCTATCCTTGCGAACACCTTTGAGTCTGTGATAGGGGCTATTTACCTCGACCAAGGATATCAGTCCGCAAAAGAGTTTATTTTGGCCCAGCTTGTTCCCAAGCTCGAAGGTATCGTCAAAAAACAGCTCTGGCGAGACTCAAAAAGTTTTTTTCAGGAGAAGGCGCAGGAGTTTGATGGCATTACTCCCTCATACCAGTTGCTCTCAGAGACAGGGCCTGACCACGAAAAACAGTTCACGGTCGGTCTTTTTATTGGTAACAAAAAAGTGGCCGAAGGCAACGGTCACTCCAAGCAGGAGGCGGAGCAGGATGCCGCCGAGCGGGGCCTCACCGCCAGAGGATGGGGGAGGTAGGCTCAGGCAGTAGTGAGTAGTGAGTAGGCAGTAGGACACTTTGAATTACGAAATTCGGACCTATTCCCTCCCTTGGCCAGGGGAGGGCTAGGGTGGGGTAGATTTTGGGCCGTATTTCTGCATCCTACCCCCTCCCAACCTCCCCCTGGCCAGGGGGAGGGGCAATTTCGTAACTCACAGTAGGAGAATGCGGAATACAAATGCCGCATTTTTTTATACACAAATCTTTCCCCGTTCTAAATGATATACTTGTATGTAATGGCTGGCTTCTCTACCGCTTACCCCAACCAAAGCGTCTGGGCTGCCTACTGCCTACTGCCTTTCCATGTACCTAAAACGCATAGAGCTTACCGGCTTTAAGTCTTTTGCCCACAAGACGGCATTGCCTTTTACGGCACCCATTACCGCAATTGTGGGGCCGAATGGCTCTGGTAAAAGCAATGTGGCCGAGGCCTTTCGCTGGGTGTTGGGCGAGCAGGCGCTCTCGACCTTGCGCGGGAAGCGCGGTGAGGATTTCATCTTTAACGGTTCACACGAATCGGCCCGCCTCAACCGAGCATCGGTAGTCATCACTTTCGATAACCGTCCGGGGACACTTAGTGTGGGAACCGAGGCCACCAGTGAGGATGGGCGGCCTTTTCCGTTTACTTTCGATGAGGTGGTGCTTGCTCGTCACGTTTATCGCGATGGCACTAACGACTACTATTTAAATCAAAGCAAAGTACGCCTTAAGGATGTGCTGGAGCTGATGAGTTCAGTGGGGTTGGGGGTGTCGAGCCACTTTATAATCTCTCAAGGTGAGGCCGACCGCATGCTCGCGGTAAATGCAAACGAGCGACTTAAGCTAGTGGAGGACGCGCTCGGCCTTGCTGTTTTTGAATACAAGCGCAAGGAGGCAAGGAAGAAGCTCGAGAAGACGGAGGAGACCCTGAGACAGGTGGACTCTCTTCGTCGCGAGATTGCTCCGCACCTCAAGTACCTTAAAAAGCAGGTGAGTGAGCTAGAGCGAGCGGAGGCGATGAGGGCCGACCTCTGCGAGCAGTATCGGCAATACTTCTTCAGTGAAGAACGATATTTAGCGAGGGCTCGCGGTGAGCATGAACATGAGAGAAAATTAAAGGGTGAGGAGCTTCAAGTCGCGGAAAAGGAACAGTCCGAACTTTCCGAAATGGCCGCTCCGGGCAACGCTTCACGCAAACAGCTCCTCGCTCAGCGTGCCGAAGCGGAGAGCACTCTCGCGCACGTGCGCGATACGAAAGATGAAGTGGCCCGCACACTCGGGCGGCTCGAAGGGATGGCGCAGGCCAGCCGTGCCGCTCTGGCCCAGACGGACACACTGCCCCAGGCTGGTCACCGTTGTCCGACCTGCGGTCAAGAGGTGTTACCACAGAACTCGACCGCGCATCTAGACGAGATTCGCTCGCAAAAAGAGAGGCGCCTGCATGAGCTTGAGGGACAAGAGCGTAATGCCTCTAGACTATTACATGAAGCGATAGACCAGGAGCGGGCGCTTGTGGCTCGTGTCGAAGAAGCCCGGACTTCTCTAGATTCGTACGCAGAGACTGTACGCGAAGCCGACCGTCGGCTTTTTGCGGCCGGTAGTCATATCCAGGAGTTGAAGTCGGCCCTCTCGCTACTACGCCTTCGTGAGGAAAAGTTGGCCATCGAAGAGGCGGATTTTAAGCGGGAGTGTGGTGAGGCGGCAGCTCTTTTGGGGCGCGAAGCGTTGCGATATCGTGAGGGACGCACCGAAGTCGAGCCAGAGGCCGACCGGGCGGCACAGGAAAAGGCGCGGCGTGATATCGAGCGTTTAAAGATTCGTATCGAAGAGGTTGGCGGCGGGGGGAGTGATGTGCTTAAAGAGTATGAGGAGCTTACCGCCCGCGACCAGTTTCTCACCAAAGAAGTGGAGGACCTCACGGCGAGCGCTCGCTCCCTCGAGAAGCTCATGGACGACCTCGGTGCCCAGCTGAAGACACGTTTTCACGAAGGCGTGGAAGCCATCAATCGGCATTTCCGCGAATATTTCGCTCTGCTTTTCGGTGGCGGTACTGCCTCGCTCGAAGTGGTGCGCGCGCCGGTGCGCCGAAGAGGCGTGGTTGAGACCGACAGTGGAGATGAAGAGGACGCAAAGACGGAGGAGGGGATTGAGATAAACATTGCCCTACCACGCAAGAAGTTGCGCGGTCTGCAGATGCTCTCGGGAGGCGAGCGTACGCTCGCCTCCCTCGCCCTCCTTTTCGCCGTCTCGCAGGTCAATCCACCGCCCTTCTTGGTGCTTGACGAGACCGATGCCGCTCTCGACGAGGCCAATTCAAAGAAGTACGGCGAGATGCTCAAAAAGCTATCCGAACGCTCCCAGCTTATCATCATCACTCACAATCGTGAGACCATGTCGCATGCGGGAGTCCTCTATGGTATTACTCTCGGCAAGGAAGCCACTTCGCGTGTTCTTTCGATTAAATTTGAAGAGGCGGAGGCGATAGCGGCCCGGTAGCTAATGGCTGTGTGTTACGAGATGTCCTCCTCTTGGTCTAATGACTGTGAATTACGAAGCCCCTCCCCCTGGCCAGGGGAGGGAAAAACGCGCATTTCGTAACTCAAAGCTAATGAAAGTATGGTGGTGTAGGTTTACGACCCACCTCACCCTACCCTCTCCTGGCCAGGAGAGGGAGGATACAACGCAGATGGCAGTGAGGCTGATTACGCTTCTTTGTCCACGATCTCGTAGGAGATGGTGCGAGTTTCTAGGTCGGCCGTTTTGACGCGAAGTTGGACTTTGTCGCCGAGTTGGTACACTTTACCTTTTTTGCCCACAAACCGCAGGTTTTTTTCATCGTACTCATAGTAGTCGTCTACCATGTCGCGCACCCGCAACATGCCTTCAGCGGCCGACTCCTCTTCTTGCAAATATAGACCATAGGCGGTTACTCCGGAAATCTTACCAGAGAACACCTTGCCAATCCGCTCCGTCATGTACTCCACCTGTTTTAGTTTTATGGAGTCCCATTCGGCCTCCATGGCGCGACGTTCCATGCCTGAGCAGTGGGTACATAGGCTCTCTAAGCGTTCGCGCACCTTGTCACCAACGGGCACCTTACCATCCAGGTATGTACTTAAAAGGCGATGCACCATGACATCCGGATAGCGGCGGATAGGGGAGGTGAAATGGGTGTAGTATTCAAAAGCGAGGCCGTAGTGGCCGATGTTTTTAGTGGAGTAAATAGCTTTGGCCATGGAACGCATGACGGTGGTCTCGATAAGCTGTTCTTCCCGAGTGTTTTCAATGCGTTCGAGGAGACGTGAGAGCTGAGTGGACTCCACCTGTCCATCTTTTAGGTCTAGCTTGTAGCCAAACTGACGCACTAGGCCTTGGAGAGCCGTCATCTTCTCTATCTTTGGATAGTCATGGATGCGGTAGACGAACACATTATCCTCTCCGTTCTCTTTGTAATTGAAGACGTGCTCGGCCACAACGCGGTTAGCGAGCAACATGTAGTCCTCAATCATTTTGTGGGTGTCGCCACGTTCTTTTTTGTAGACAAAGAGTGGTCGGCCTTGATCGTCAAGCTTAAACTTAATTTCGTCGGATTCAAAGGCGATGGCCCCGGCCGCGAACTTTTTGGCTGAAAGCTTTTTGGCGAGCTCATTCATGTAGTTGAGCTCCTCGTAGTAGAGGCCCTCCTTGCGGTCTAGCACCTCTTGGGCCTCCTCGTAGGTAAAACGCTTGTTGGAGTGGATAACCCCTCGGCCAAGCCAGTAGTCTACAGTCTCGGCCTCTGGGGTGAGTGTGACCACGCATGAGAAGGTGAGGCGGTCTTTGTCTGCCTCGAGTGAGGCGAGCGAGTTCGAGAGGCGTTCGGGGAGCATGGGAATGACCCGGTCGACGAGATAAATCGAGGTGGCTCGTTTCTGTGCTTCGCGGTCTAGGGCCGTGCCTTCGCGCACAAAGTGGGACACGTCGGCGATATGGATGCCAATCTCCACGTTGCCGTTCGGTAGACGCATAAAGGAGAGGGCATCATCGAAATCTTGGGCGGTGTCTGGGTCGATGGTGAAGGTGAGAATCTCGCGAAAGTCGCGACGGCGAGCTATTTCCTCCACACTTATCTCATCCGGGAGGGCCGCCGCCTCGGCCTCTACTTCTGGTGGGAAGTGGTCAGCCAGGCCCTGCGAACGCAGAATGGCCTTCATCTCGACGTTGTTGTCGCCGGCAGGACCGAGTACCTCTATCACTTCGCCCTCAGGCATGTTATCGGAAGGGAGCCAGTGAAGCAGGCGCACGAGTACTTTGTCGTGGGCTTTTCCGCCAGCTAGTTTATCTGTCGGCACATGAAAACGAACGTGGATGCGCCGTAGATCGGGGGCGAGGTACCAGATCTCTCCCTCTACCTGTAGGGTGCCAACAAACTCCTCACGAGCCCGAGTCTCCACTCTTACCACTTGGCCTTGGTCACGGTCGCGGAAGTCCTTGGGGCCGAGGCGGACAGCTACTGTGTCGCCGTGGAGGGCGTTGCCCAGTCGCTCGGGCGGGACGATGATGTCATTATCGGGGCGCTCCGGAATGGTCACGTAGCCAACCCCCTTAGAGTTTATGGAAATGGTGCCGATAAGTTCTGGTCGCGGTGCTTTTTCGTGAGTAGTCATATGATAAGTCATTAAAGCAGAAAACTCTTTTTTCTCAAAGCAAGCGGCCGCTCGTGGGAGCGGCCGGTAAGGGGAAGAGAAGTGGTGGCGCTACTTCTCGAGGGGCATGCGCACCACTAGTGTCTGGGAGATACCGGAGACAGCCACCCGCTTGTCGCGCAGGTCTGAGAGCTTCTTGTCCAGCTCGTTGAGATTGACCCCCTTCTTTCGTATCCAGGTAGTCCCATCGGATAGATGGAATACCAGCCCGAAAGGAACTGACAGCAACGAAACCCCCCGTGCGCCGAGGTCAATCTTTCGTTCTGATGGTTGCCCCTTTGTAGGTAGGCGAAGAAGCATCTGATTACCAATTGTCTCGGTGGTCGCCCCATCTTCATGCTCTTTGATGCCATGATTGTGGCGTCGGTTATTTTCCCCATTCTTTTTCACAACCACCTCCACGTGGTGAGGTTAGAGTGTCCAAGCCAAGTGATAGACTACCACTATTCGCTTTTATAGACAACCGGCGGGGTCTTTGCTATAGTAATACACCTATGCTCATGATCAGACTTCAGCGTGTCGGCCGGACGAACGATCCCTCATTTCGTCTTGTTGTCACCGATAAACAAAACGGCCCACAAAGCGGGAAGTTCTTGGAGGTGCTCGGCTCCTACAATGCGCGTTTTGGCAAAGCCGAGCTTAAGAGCGAACGCATCAAACACTGGCTTACTCACGGTGCTCAGCCATCAGACACTGCCAAGAATATTTTAATTAGTCACAAGCTCATGGAGGGGGATAAGACCACCTTCGCCAATAAGCCTCAGAAGATTGTAGAAGTTGCTCCGGTGGTGGAGCAGAAAGAGGAGAAACCTACAGAAGAGGTTTCGACGGAAAGAGAGGAAGAGACAACGACAGAGCCGGAAACAATACCTACAGAGTTGGTGTTGCCAGAAGAGGTCCCAGAAGAGAAGAAAGATTAACTGCCGGTCGATAGAGGTCAGACTTAAGCGCGAAACTCCAGCCTAATTTCCCTGAAGTTCCGGAATCTGATGTCTAGGCTCTTTGGAGTTTTGTGATATTTGTGTTTTGTGTTTTTTGTAGTTATAATAAACTTGCAGTATAACTGCTCGGCTGCAAGCCATTACTATTTGGGCCTGTCACCAAATATCCATTCCGACTATTTTCCCCAAAGTGCTACTGCGACTCGGTGAAAAATACTCATGGTAGCTATGCTACTATTCCGTTTTTTCACCTTCGTCTCGCTCGCACTTTGGGGAAACTAGCTCGAAAGTCTATTCGGCGACAGACCCTATTCGTAGCAGATAAGAAAGTAATCCGTATGTCAGCAGAAAAGGACCAGGAGTTTTTAGAGTATGTTATTAAGGCCATCGTGGACCATTCAGAGGAAGTGGTCGTCAATCGCTCGGTAGACGAAATGGGCGTTCTCCTTACGCTCAAGGTGCATCGAGAGGACATGGGCAAGGTTATCGGTCGCAGTGGCAACACCGCCAAGGCTGTCCGTACTCTTTTGCGCGTCGTTGGCATGAAGTACAACGCGAGAGTGAACTTGAAGATAGAAGAGCCCGATGGTGGTCGCTTGGCTCCGGCAGAAGGAGGGGCCTCAGTGCCTACCATGAAGACGGTGGATGAGGCAATGGCGGATTTGCAGTTGTAGCCCGGGAGGCTACAACTGCCACCGACTAACGCGGACAGGGAACGGACTCTCGCGGACGAATACAGCCCATATTGTGAATTGTAATAATGACTGAAAGAAAGCCGCCCTCGGGCGGCTTTCTTGGGGCTCGTTTTTCCTCAATCTTATGATATTCTGTATCTGCTAATGTCTAGAGCTTAGCGCCCGAAGCCTACCCGCATGACTTTCCACATCATCACCACCTTTCCGAAGCTGTTTACGTCCTATTTGGGCGACTCGATTTTGGCGCGGGCCATTAAGGCAAGGAAGATAGCAGTGCTGTTCTATAATCCGCGCGACTTTGCCAAGGATAAATGGCACAAGACAGACGGGAGGCCGTACGGTGGCGGGCCGGGAATGGTGATGTTGGCAGAGCCACTTTTGCGAGCCGTAGAAGTGGCAAAACACAAAGCTCAAAACACCCGCCCGAACGACTCGGTCATTCGAGTCGGGCAGGCAAAAACCAAACAAAACACAAATCACAAAAACACAAAACTCCAAACCTTCATACTTGCTCCTGCGGGGGAGCAGTTTACAAACACAATGGCGCGAAAAATGGCCAAAAAACAGACCGACATTATTTTGATATGTGGCCGTTACGAGGGGATTGACGCGCGGGTGAAAAAGGTTTTGCGGGCAAAGGAGATCTCTGTCGGTCCCTACGTGCTCACCGGGGGAGAGTTGCCGTCAATGATTATGCTTGACGCAGTTGCCCGACAGATTTCTGGCGTGCTTGGAAAAGATGCGTCGGTGGAGGAGAGAAGAGTGTCAACGAGCGAGGTGTACACTCGCCCGGAACTGTTTGAATGGCCACCATCGGGTCAGGGTAAACAAGGCAGGAAATACCAGGTCCCAAAAGTGCTCTTGAGTGGACATGCCAAAAAGATTGAGGAGTGGAAGATAAGCAGGAGACGATAACTCATCCTCGGACCCATTTGGGCCTGTCACCAAATATCCATTCCGACTATTTTCCCCAAAGTGCGGCTGCGACTCGGTGAAAAATACTCATGGTAGCTAAGCTACTATTCCGTTTTTTCACCTTCGTCTCGCACTCACTTTGGGAAAACTAGCTTGAAAGTCTATTCGGCGACAGACTCCATTTTTCCAAAATGGGACTGGAGCCAGTAGGCTGGCTCTCTAGAATTGCAAGTGGAAAAGTGGTTGACAAGCTTTCTCTATTTTACTATACTGGTTATCAACATTGCACGATTGAGTTTTGGCTGTTTTGCAATCGTTCCACTTAATAGTAGTGGTCTGATAATAGTAGTGGTCTGAAGGTGGCCACTATAGGGGTCTTCATTCAAGCAGCAAAAGCTTCTTGTGGAGAGCCTCTTAAACCAAAGAGTATTTCGTGCACTCTTTCTTTTATTAAACAGCATCACGAAAAACGTGAGACGGAGAATTGGCTGACTCCGTTTTTTTGCGTCTGAGGATTGTTTGTAATTATTTTAGAGCCTAATTCCTTTCCTAATTCCTATTTATATGTCTACACCCAAGCTTGTACAGAAACGGTTTGCTGAATATCGTGAACCGTTGGTAGAGACACCTCCTCCAATCGAGATGCAGTTAGCTTCGTATAAGCAACTCTTGGAAAAAGGAGTGACAGAAGTATTTGAAGAGTTTGCGAATATTAAAGACTACTCAGGCAAGAAATTTGAGCTTAAGTTTGTCGGTTTTCGTCTTGACCCGCCAAGCTTTGATGAGCTTCACGCGAAAGCGCAAAAACTCACCTACGAAACGCCGATGCGGGCCACCTTGAAGCTTGTAAACAAAGTGATGAACGAGGAGAAGGAGCAGGAGATATTTCTTTCTGACTTTCCGCTGATGACCTCGCATGGCACATTTATTGTAAACGGTGTGGAGCGCGTAGTGGTGCCCCAGCTTGCTCGTAGTTATGGTGTATTTTTTAACGCGGAGGATGTTAGGGGTCGTCGATATTTTGGCGCGAAAGTCGTACCGGTGCGTGGCGCGTGGATAGAGATTGAAACAGAGGCAGACGGTGTCATCTACGTACGCATCGATCGTCGACGAAAATTCCCCATCTCTTCGCTTCTTCGTGTTCTTGGACAAGGAAAGACAGATGCCGATATTAAGGCGGCCTTTGTCGACCTTGCGAGTGATGTGCCCTATATCGAGAACTCTTTTGCCAAGGACCACGCCAAGAATGCTGACGATGCTCATGTGGAGATATATCGCCGTTTACGCGACAACGATCTCGCCACTCCGGCGTCCGCGCGCGAGTTTATTACAGCCATGTTCGCACCCGAGAGGTACGACCTCTCTCCGGTGGGACGCTTCCACTTTAATAAACGATTTGAAAAGCCAATGGACGCGCAGGCTCTTGCCCAGAAGACACTTAATTTTGATGACCTTGTTTCCATTGTGCGTCATGTCATCACACTAAACACCACTCCGGAGGCAGAGGCGGACGATATCGACCATCTTGGGTTGCGCCGAGTGCGATTGGTGGGGGAGATGCTTCAGTTGAAATTGCGCCAAGGACTTTCACAAATGAAGCGCCATATTCAGGACCGTATGTCTACGATTGACACGTCCACCACTCTTCCGGTTCAAATAGTGAACCCGCGGGCGCTCCAGGCGCGCATTAAGGAGTTTTTTACAACCAACCAGCTTTCTCAGTTTATGCGCCAAGAAAATGTTCTTTCCGAATTAGAACATTTGCGCCGACTATCCGCACTCGGGGCGGGGGGTCTTACTCGTGAGCGAGCTGGATTTGAAGTGCGCGACGTGCACACCTCACACTATGGAAGAGTTTGCCCAATTCAGACTCCGGAGGGTCCAAACATCGGCCTTATTCTCACTCTGTCATCCTATGCCCGCATCAATGATTTCGGAATAATAGAAACTCCGTATGCAAAAGTAAAGAATGGCAAAGTCACCAAAGAGATTGAGTACATAAATGCTCTTGCCGAAGAGAATTTTAACATTGCCCACGCCGGTATCCCGCTTTCGGCTGACGGTACTATTGAAGTAGCCGAAGTGGAGGCTCGCGTTGCCGGTGAGCCCGGTATGGTGGCGCGAGACGAGGTTAACTACATAGACGTGGCCACAAACCAGGCCTACTCCATCGCCACTTCCATGATTCCTTTTATAGAGCATAACAATGCTTCGCGCGCGCTGATGGGGTCAAATATGCAAAAACAGGCCACTCCTTGTATTCGCCCGGAGGTACCTCTGGTCGCTACCGGTATGGAAGGGCGCGTGGCCACGGCGACGGGCCGCCTCCCGATTGCCGGCTTAGATGGCCTTGTAGAAAAAGTAGACGCTCGCTCTATTGTGCTGAAAGGAAAAGATGGAGCAAGGGAAGAGCACGCGCTCATAAGCTTCGCGCGTACAAATGATTTTACTGCCGCACACCATCGGCCATTGGTGAATCTTGGCGATGCGGTCAAAAAAGGTGACATTCTTGCCGATACCTCCACTACCGCACATGGTCAAATCGCGCTGGGTCAGAACATGTTTGTGGCCTTCATGTCGTGGGGCGGCGCCAATTATGAGGACGCTATCATTATCTCTGAGCGCGTAGTTAAACAGAGTAAGTTTACCTCTATTCATATTGAGGAGTTTTCGCTAGCTGTGCGCGATACCAAGCTTGGTCCTGAAATTACCACTCACGACATTCCAAATGTTGGCGAAGGAAAGTTGAAGGATTTAGACGAAGATGGAGTTGTTCGCATCGGTGCCGAAGTTGGCCCCAATGACATTTTAGTGGGCAAGATTACCCCCAAAGGAGAGACCGAACTAACGCCGGAAGAGCGGCTTTTGCGGGCTATTTTTGGAGAAAAATCTCGCGATGTTAAGGATAGTTCTCTTCGCATGGGCCATGGCAAACGAGGCAGAGTTATCGGCGTTAAAGTGTTTTCACGCGATCGGGGTGACAAGTTGGAACACGGCATCATTAAGAAGATATTCATTGAGGTGGCTCAGTTGCGGAACCTTTCGGTAGGCGACAAAATGGCCGGCCGACACGGAAACAAGGGTATCGTGTCTCGCATTTTACCAGAAGAAGATATGCCATACATGGCCGATGGCACGCCGGTGGACGTTATTTTGACACCTCTTGGTGTGCCTTCGCGCATGAACTTGGGACAGATTTTGGAAATGCACCTAGGGCTCGCGGCGCACACTCTTGGTTATCAGGCCATCGCTCCTTCTTTCCTCGGTCCTCAGGAGAGTGAGATAAAAGAGGAGCTTGCGCGTGCCGGTTTTTCAGAATCCGGGAAAACAAAGCTTTTTGATGGACAAACCGGTGAAGCGTATGAGCAAGGGATCGCCATTGGATACATGTATATGCTTAAGCTATCGCACATGGTGGAAGACAAGATTCACATGCGTTCGGTCGGCCCCTATTCGCTTATTACCCAACAGCCACTTGGAGGAAAAGCTCAAAGAGGCGGACAGCGTTTTGGAGAAATGGAGGTTTGGGCGCTAGAAGGGTATGGTGCCTCTCACACATTGCGGGAAATGCTCACAATTAAATCGGATGATATTCAGGGTCGAGCCGCCACTTTCGACGCGATTGTAAAAGGGGAAGTAATTCGTCAGCCAAATATTCCCGCTTCCTTTAATGTACTGTTAAGTGAACTAAAGGGACTTGCGCTTGATGTGCGCTTGGAAAATTTACCAGAAGACGAGACGCTCTCCGCTTAATTGATTACCCCAGAGGAATCCCTACTTTATAAATACTATTTTTATGGAAACCCAAACTTATAACAATCGAATGCGTGAGACGACGTGGGATGCGACCGGCACCCCTGTCTCTAACTTCAACGCAATCTCGCTCAAGCTCGCCTCTCCTGATCGTATCCGCGAGTGGTCACACGGGGAGGTTACAAAACCGGAGACTATTAACTACCGTACCCAGCGCAGTGAAAGAAACGGGCTTTTTTGTGAGAAGATTTTTGGTCCCGAGAAAGATTATGAATGTTATTGTGGCAAGTACAGACGGATTCGTTATAAGGATATCGTCTGTGAGAAGTGTGGCGTGGAAGTGACGCGCTCAATTGTTCGACGCGAAAGGATGGGCCACATAGAGCTATCTTCTCCCGTGGCACATATTTGGTTTTTGCGAGGTGTGCCGTCCTCAAAGATAGGTCTTCTCTTAGACCTGTCTATGGCTGATATAGAAAAGGTAATCTACTTTGCCGGTTATATTGTGGTGAAGGTGCAAGAGGACGACAAAAAGAAACTTTTGCGAGAGCTTGACCAAGAGTTTAAGTCCAAAATGAAGTCGACCACGAGTGACGAAGCCAAAGAGGCGATCAAACAATCTTTAGTGGATGTGCGTCGGGAGATTGATTCTATTCGCGAAGGCATGGTCCTTGATGAGGTGCAGTATCACAAGTTCTCCCTCAAGTACGGCCTCATTTTTGAGGCTTCTATTGGAGCGGAGGCGGTTTATAAGATATTCAAAAGCATGGATCTCGACAAAGAAGAGGGGACCATCCGGAAATCTCTCGAGGAAGCGAGCGCCGGGGCGCGGCCTAAGCTCTTGAAGCGTCTTCAGCTTGTTCAGGCCATGCGTCGTTCCGGCATTCGTCCCGAGTGGATGTTTTTAACGGTTATCCCCGTGACTCCTCCGGCGATTCGTCCCATGGTTGCTCTTGATGGTGGTCGCCACGCCACCTCTGACGTAAACGATCTTTATCGACGTGTTATAAATAGAAACAACCGATTGCGGCGCTTGATTGAGATTAACGCACCCGATGTAATTCAAAGAAACGAGAAACGCATATTACAAGAAGCGGTTGACGCCCTCATAGACAACTCTATTCGTCACGGGTCTTCGGGGGGCGCGCTCGCGCAGGCTCAGCGAAGGCCACTAAAGTCCTTGGCGGACATGCTCAAGGGCAAGCAGGGTCGCTTCCGGCAGAATCTTCTCGGAAAGCGCGTCGATTACTCGGGTAGGTCTGTAATTGTGGTCGGGCCAGACTTGAAACTGCATCAGTGCGGGCTACCAAAACACATGGCGCTCGAGCTTTTCCGACCATTTGTCATTGCAAAGATATTAGAACGTGAGCTTGCCTTTAACATCCGGGGAGCCGGTAAACTCATTGAAGAGGGGGCGGCGGAAGTATGGGCTATCCTCGAAGAGGTCATCAAGAATAAGTATGTGCTTTTAAACCGTGCTCCTACTTTGCACCGCTTGGGTATTCAGGCCTTCCAACCTGTTTTAATAGAGGGAAACGCTATCCGTATTCACCCTTTGGTTTGCTCTGCTTTTAATGCCGACTTTGATGGCGACCAGATGGCTGTCCACGTACCCTTGGGGGTTGAGGCTCAGGGGGAGGCACGTGACCTAATGGCCGCAAATAACAACTTACTTCGTCCGGGTAGCGGTGATCCCATCGTGACGCCTAAGCTTGATATTGTTCTGGGTTGCTATTGGATGACTAAGGCTATTGATGGCGAGCTTGGAGAAGGTAAGATATTCCCCTCGATTAACCAGGCAATCACCGCCTACGATTTCGGAGCGGTGGGATTTAGATCCAAGATCAAGGTCTTACCCGGTAGTCATGCTAAGTACGATACATTCGAGGGCAAGGTCTTTGAAACCACGGTTGGTCGCTTGCTTTTCAACAGTATTCTCCCGAACGATTTTCCTTACATCAACCATGAGGTGGCGGGTGGGGAACTATCGACCATGATCCAGGATCTTATAAGTCGTTATGGTATCGAAGGTACTCCTGCTGTGCTTGATAAGATAAAGTCGTTTGGCTACAAATATGTTACCAAATCCGGCATTACATGGGGTCTCGACGATCTTCGTTCGCCACCCGAAAAAGCCGCGCTCGTGGCGGTTGCCCGCGAAGAAGCACTCCGTGTTGAAGATAACTTTGCCGAAGGACTTATCTCTGAAAATGAGCGTTATCGCATGTCTATTGAGATTTGGCGTGGCGTCAAAGATGCTATTGAAAAGAGCCTTCCGAAAACACTTCTCGCAAACGGTAGTATTCAAGACATGATTCTTTCTGGAGCGCGCGGTAGCTGGGCGCAGGTCTCGCAGATGGCCGGCATGATTGGTCTTATTGTGAACACGCGCGGTCGGACCTTAGACTTTCCCATCATTCCTTCTTATAAGGAAGGGCTCTCGCCTCTGGAGTATTTCATCATTACTCACGGTTCGCGCAAAGGTCTTGCCGACACCGCTCTTAACACCGCAAAGTCCGGCTACTTGACGCGACGTTTGGTTGACGTTTCTCAAGACTGCATTATCGTCGAAGAAGATTGCGGCGAGACTGTCGGTCGTGTAATGAAAAAAAGCAGTCTTGTTGGCATCGGTGCCACTCTCGGGAATGCTATTCTAGGTAGAATTCTCGCACGAGATGTAAAAGATACAGCCGGCAAAGCCGTGGTTATTAAGGGCACCTTGCTCATGAAGGCGGAGGTAAAGAGCATTGAGGAGAGTGGGGTTTCGGAAGTGAGCGTCCGGTCACCGTTAACGTGCACCTCAATCCGTGGCATTTGTCGTTCTTGCTACGGCCTTGATCTTGGTCGCAATCGTCTGGTAAATCTGGGCGAGGCGGTAGGGATTATTGCCGCGCAGTCTATTGGGGAACCAGGAACGCAACTCACAATGCGCACATTTCACCAAGGAGGTATCTCTCAAGAGGCTGGTGACATTACCATGGGCTTGCCACGAGTAGAAGAGATTTTCGAAAAGCGTCCACCAAAGAGCCCCGCTATTGTAAGCCAGTCAAGCGGCGAGGTCCTTGAGGTCCGCGAAGATGCGCATGAACGGATTATTACCGTATTGTCTGATGTGGAAACAACAAAAGACGCAAAGCAGGCAAGTGTCACATATACTGTGCCAAACATTCGTACTGTGCTCGTAAAACCCGGGGATCGCGTGCATAAGGGTGACTTACTTTCGGATGGCTCCGCGAACCTGACAGAACTTTTCGCTTATGGTAGTAAGGAGATTGCCGAGGACTATATCTTAAATGAGATTCACAAAGTTTACTCTCTTCAAGGGGCGCAGGTGTCGCGTAAACACGTTGAGGTGATTGTTCGCCAGATGTTTTCTCGCTACAGCGTACTTGAGCCCGGAGACACCAGACTCGTCCCGGGGGAGGTGGTGAGTACCTCTCGATTGCATCAGGAAAACAGTCGTGCCGAGTTAGCCGGAGGTGTGGCTTCTAAGTCTGCCCGCATGATCAAGGGTATCACCGAAGTCGCCCTTACCACTCAAAGCTTCCTTTCGGCCGCTTCATTCCAAAATACTTCACGCGTTCTTATTGATACGGCTATTAAGGGTGGGGTAGACAGACTTGTCGGTCTCAAAGAAAATGTCATCATCGGTCGGTTGATTCCTGCGGGTACCGGCTATAAGCCACTCATTGTGAGCACGCACGAAGAAATATCATAACTCAGGCAGTGGGGAAGTAGGTGGTAGTAAGTAGTACTCTCCTGCAGTAATGCATGCGCGTCTACTGCCTACTGCCTACTGCCTACTGCCTAATTGCGCCGTGTCTTCTCTAGTCGAACAAATTAAATCTCGCGTCGGCATCCTTGAGGTTGTCGAGTCTTACATCCCTGTTGAAAAAAGGGGGACCACGCTAAAGGCGCGGTGTCCTTTTCATATAGAGAGAACGGCATCCTTTTTCATTTCTCCGGCTAGGGGCAGTTTTTACTGTTTTGGATGCAATAAAGGCGGAGACATCTTCACCTTTATACAGGAGATTGAAGGGGTTGATTTCAAGGATGCCCTGCGCACTCTAGCCACAAGAACTGGTTTAGATGTAGAGGAGTTTCGAGAGTCAAAGCAGGAACGTGACCTTCAGTCTCAACTTCGTTCCATCCTGGAACTTGCGGCCGCTTTCTACGAGAAGGAAAGAGGGAGGTATCCGAAGGTTGCCGAATATGTGCGTGGCCGCGGGATTACAGAAGAGACAGCAAAGAAGTTTAGAATAGGTTATGCGCCGGATGGATGGAGACAGTTGGCCGACTACTTAAAAGGTCGCGGTTGTAAGGAGGAGCTGGCAGAAGAGGCGGGACTTCTGGTGCGTTCGGAGCGAGGTTGGTACGACAGGTTTCGTAACCGCATCATGTTTCCAATCGAGGACGCCCAAGGACGGGTCGTGGCATTTTCCGGTAGACTCTTGCCTGGAGACTCAAAGACAAGCGCCCAAGAACCGGCCAAGTATATCAACTCCCCAGAGACACCGGTCTACAGTAAGTCGGCTATCCTATACGGATACAATCACGCTAAGGTACCGATTCGTAAAAGCGATAAGGCGATTCTTGTGGAAGGACAAATGGATCTCGTGCTTTCACATCAAGCTGGTGTGACTAACGCCGTGGCTGTCTCTGGGACAGCTCTTACGCCCACCCACTTGCGTTTAGTCGGTCGATTGTGTCATACTTTGGTTATGGCCTTCGATCAGGACGTGGCTGGTTTCAACGCAGCACGTCGCGGTATCGAAATGGCACTTATAGATGGGTTTGATATTCGTATCGCAATACTTCCACACGCAAAGGACCCCGCGGATCTCATTCGAGATAATCCCAGGCAGTGGCAGGAGGCGGTCACGAATGCAGAGCCCGTTATCGATGCGGTTTTGGCTCATGTGTCCACGCGCGAACTCTCAGAGAGTGAAAAACGCCGGGTGGTTGAGCATGAAGTTATTCCGTATATCGCACGACTAGAAAGTGCGCTTGATAAGGCGCACTACCTAAATGTTGTTGCTGAGTTTTTGCATCTGCCTGTTGAGGCAGTGGGTGCATCAGTGACAAAATACATCTCCACACTGGCTCGAGATGCCTCTCAAGTTACTTTAGGGAAAGCCCCTACTATAATTGAAGAGCAGGGTGAGGTAAAGCCACAATGGCGACTTGTGGCAGAGAGGATACACTCAGTCCTTGCGTGGCAGGGTGGAGTCGCGTCCGATTCGAGTTTTGTTGGTGAAGCTCGGAAGAGGTTCGATGATCTTCTCGGTCCCGAACGAGGCGCTCTTGTTTTGGGCGCAGTTTCAGAAGCCGAAACATTTGAGGCGGAGCTTGCCTACGAAGGCCATACCGATATTATCAAAGAAATCAACGAGCTTTTAGACACGCTCGAGGAGACTCTTCTAAAAGAAGAGCTGGTTGAGGCATTGGCGAGTCTGCGCGAGGCGGAAAAGAGACATAATGCTGATGACATAGAAAAGATGGTCGCACGCTGTGGTGATTTGAGTAAGCGCTTACAAGGTTTGCGTTCAAAGACAACTTGATTGTCGGGCAAGAAGTCAGGAACTGTTTCCAAGACCATTTGAGAAAAGCTACAAAGGGGGAGTGTGGGGAGAATTTTATATGAAAAAAGCATCAAACAAACAAAAAGTTTCAATTCGCACCTTGGCCACTCCGGCGAGAGTAGGTAGGCACAAGGGTGCCGACGTGCGTTCCGGAGGGTCGACAAAGAGAAAGCCTGCGGGGACTGTTACCAGACTGTTTCGTAGTAAGTCTAAGCCCGCTCCAGCTAACAAGAAGACCGCTAAAAAATCACGAGCTTCTTTAAGGTCGGTACTACCTCACGCGGTTAAGGGAGCGCGATCTGGGGGTGCCACGCGCTCGTCTTCTGGTTTAGGAAGTGCTGTGGTGGATTCACGTCGTATCCCCTCTGTTTCCACGAGCAGAACAACCAGAGAGGCTAGGAGTGGTGGCAGAATCGCAATCGGGGGACGACCGGGGCGCAATACCGCCATAGCAAAAATGTCCGGTGAAAAAGGGGTGCGTGGGCAAAAGATAAATCAGCTTATAGATAGAGGGCGCACCAAAGGATTTATCACCTACCATGAAATTTTAAAGGAGTTTCCAAACATAGAGAATGACGTTATCTTTCTAGATGAGTTATATGAAAAGTTTGATGAGTCAGGCATTGATGTTTTAGAGGGCGGTGGTCTACTAGACACCTCTGCCGAAGAAGAGGTTGTGTACAAGGGCAAATCATCTGGCCGATCGCGTGACGGAGGGCTTGATTCCGTACAGATGTATCTGCGTGAGATTGGCAAATATAAGCTCATTACGGCGGCAGACGAAAGAGACCTCTCTAAGCGCATCGCTCTCGGAGAAAAAGAGGCTAGTGATCTATTGGTAAAGGCAAACCTGCGCCTTGTGGTCTCTATCGCCAAGAAGTATATCGGCCGTTCGAGTGATCTGACCCTTCTCGACCTTATCCAAGAAGGAAACATGGGTCTGTTTAAGGCTGTTGAAAAATTTGACTGGTCAAAAGGGTACAAGTTCTCAACTTACGCTACTTGGTGGATTCGCCAAGCTATTACTCGCGCTCTTGCCGATCAATCACGCACCATCCGTATTCCGGTTCACATGGTAGAGACTATCGCCAAATACAAGCAGGTGGTGAGGCGTCTTTCTCAGGATCTTGGTCGCGAACCATTACCAGAGGAGATTGCTATTGAAATGGGACTCGAGGTGGATAAGGTCCACCAGATTGAGAAGATAGACCAAAGCACTATTTCACTAGAGTCCCCCGTCGGGGATTCGTCAGAAGATAAATCTATGCTCGGGGACTTTATCGCCGATGAAAAGATTTTGTCGCCAGACAATGAGTCGTCTCGGCGCATTTTACGTGACCAGATTCGCGAGATTTTAAACGACCTCTCACCCAAAGAGCGAAAGATATTAGAGATGCGGCATGGTCTCGACGACGGGGTAATGCGTACTTTAGAGGAGGTGGGCAAGGAGTTTGGTGTCACCCGCGAGCGTATTCGCCAAATCGAAGCCAAAGCGCACGAAAAGATTCGCTTCCATGAAAAGGCTAAGCGTTTGCTCAATTACTGATCGAGCAAACGCACAATTGACCACTAACAATTGACAATTAACAGATGTGCGGATGGCGTTGACTGAAAGAAAAATGTACCAGGCACTTTACATAAAAGTACCGGGTATCACTTGAAAGTGCTCAGTACGGTTGCCTACGCCTTATGCCATGTGGCCTGTCTACTTCAACGCCTTTTCAATGAGTGGCTTTACTTGTTCGTATGGCTGGGCGCCGGAGACGAGGTAGTGAGTGCCGTCTCGGCCGATGATAATAGAGTAAGGAGTGCCAGTATTGGGGATGGTGCCGAGACCAGACTCTATGGCGTCTTGAAGTTGGGACTGCACTTTCTCTGTGAATTGGCCTGATTCGCGGCATGTCGCAAAGGCCACCATATCAAGGTTCATCTCTTCGGCAATTTTGTCGAGCTCAGTGAGGTCGAGGCCGTCATTCGACGGGGTGCGTTCCAGGAGAGTGTTCAGGTATGTCCAGAAAAGGTCGTTTTTGCTCCTACGGTCTTCTGGAGAGCCACTTACGGTCGCGCACTCCGTCGCCTCCGATTCCGCGCGCGCGTTTGCGTGCAGGGAGTCTAGGGGGGCGTGTCGATACACCCAAGCCACCCGGCCATCCGTGCCATATTCATCCATCACCTTGGCCATCGTATCAAAATGAAAACGCTTACAAAACGGGCACTCAATGTCCGAGTACTCAATTAGCTTTACCGGAGCCTCAGGGTCGCCAAAGATGTAGTCGTCTGGCGATACCGGCTGTACTTTCTCTAGAGTTTCTTTATATTGCGTGGCCTCGGTGATTATAGACACTCCTTCCGCTTTTGTCACGTCTGGCTTTGCGTCGCGACCGACATATAGCACGGCCGCTCCTATTAAAAGTCCGGCGATAACAATAGCTGTCGGTATGTTCAGGGCTGAGCTTGTATCAATAGGTTTAATGTTGTTTTCCTCCATGTTTTATTGCGCAGAAGCAAATCGTTCTTCCAAGGCAGACCAGCGAAGATTGTTGAAGTACGCCTCAATATACTGACCACGCTCCGAAGGAAGGTAGTCTAACAGAAATGCGTGCTCCCAGACATCTAGCGCGGAGATGATAGGTAAGCCACCCAGGTGGCCGATATCGTGGTCACCAACCCAAGCTGTGTGAAATGTTTTGATGACAGGGTCGTAATAGGTGATTACCCAGCCGATACCCCTCATTTTGCCGAGAGTGGTCACGTGCTCTCGCCATGCTTCGAGAGAGCCATATCGCTCGGTGAGGGCCACGCCGAGACTGCCTTTGGTGTTGAGTGAGCCATCGCCTCCGAGCCCATCAAAGTAGTACTCGTGTAGACGCATACCGTTAAACTCAAAACCCAGGCGACGACGCAGTTCGGCTAGAACATAGGCATTTTCCGCCTCGCTTTTCTTAAGATCTCCTGTCTTCTCAAGTAGACTGTTTACATTTTTTACATACCCTGTGTAGAGCTTCAGGTGCTCCGTGATCTGCTTTTCGGAAAGGCCGTTCATAGCACCCAAAGAGAATGTTTTCTCAGTGTATTGTGGTTGCATGGAGTGATTAGTTTTGTGATTATCTGTCAAGTATACATCCAGGAGAGTGGAAAGACAAACCTTCATTTGGGGACCCAAAACCCAACCCCAGACAGTTGACTAGATAGTTATACAGTATCACTGTTATAAGAGACTTAAAAGTCACAGTATACGGCCCTACGTAGCCATCATTACACCATATAAGACATTCGGAAATCAGTCTAAAATCGTGAGCAGTGGTTGACTTTTTGACTACAATCTGATATCCTTTACATCACGCACCTGTAGTGGTGCGCTTACTTTTCTAGGGTTTTATCCTAAGAGAAGGAGCTCCCAAAGATCGTTTGAAGCGCTCGGCGGGGGTGAAAGTAAAGGCTATGCCCATTTTGGTGTTCGTCGCCCCAAAATGGTGCAAGAGTGAGGGTTTGACATGGTGACATTATTGTCCTGTGGCCATCCCTGGATGCATGACCTAAAGCACCTCGTATTTTATACAGTTTAATCCAGAAGTCGGTCGTGAGCGCACTTATGTTGTTTAGCGTAGGTACAACCACGCCCACACTTACCCATGCGGATATTGCCGCAGTAGTCATTCCAGACAAGGAGACAAAAAGTCAGGAAGTGAGAGCACTTGAGGAAAAGAAGCGAAAGGCGTGTGCTGACGAGGCTGAAAAACATTCAAAAGAGTGTGTGACGGCTCTTATCGAGACATACGCGCATGAGTTTGAAGTTCCAAAGAAGCTTGCCCTCGATATCGCCATGTGCGAATCTAGTTTGCGGGCAAACGTATATGGAGACAATGGGCGCGCCTTCGGCACCTTTCAGTTTCATCGACCAACCTTCGATGAGTTTGCAAAGAAGTTTGGCGAAGAGCTCGACTATTACGACAACGAAGACAGTATCAAGTTAGCCATCTGGGCGCTTGCCAATGACAAAGAGCATCATTGGACCTGCTACCGTAAGGTGGCTATGAAGTAAAAGTTGCCAGATATCAGTTTTCAGATATCGGGCGACTGCACCCACAATAAAGAGCGGCTTCGGCCGCTTTTTGTTGTTTGGGGTTCTCCACTAGATTGTCTTTTGAATACTGTTATACTGCGGTAATGGAGGAAGCAATAGCCCGCTCTGACGTATTTTTTTTCGTGACCACCATCTCGGTTATTTTGGTGACAGCCTGCGTGCTCGCAGTTCTCATTTACTTGGCGGGAATTCTACGTAACATAAAATCTCTTTCCGACCTCGTGAAAGAAGAAGGGGAGCTCATCCGTCAAGATATAACAGATGCCCGCATGAATGTGCGCGAGCGAGGTTTTGAGTTACGCATACTTTCCACTTTGTTTAACTCCTTTATCAAAAGAAGACGGGAGCGCAAGAGAAAGCGTTCCACAAAGAAGGAGGAGCCTGAATAACCACCTCTGTTTTACTACAAACTACAAACTACAAACTAAAAACTAAAAACTTGCATCACCATGTCTAAATCAATCTCAAAAAAAGTCACGACAGCCAGCAAGTCGACAAGTAAAAAACTAAGCGGAGTACAAAAGGGAGCTATTGCCTTGGCCGCTACGGCGGCCGCGGTGGCCGGAGCGCTTTTTGTTTATGGGCGCCAAGATACAAAGACTAAAAATAAAATCAGAAGCTGGGGTCTGAAAGCTAAGGCGGAGGTCATGGAGCGTCTTGCGCAGGCGAAGGAGATGAACAAAGAGACCTTTGATGCCATCGTGGAAAAGGTGGGTGAGAAGTATGAGAATCTCAAAAACGTAGATAAAGATGAAGTGCGAGCCATGGTGCGCGATATGAAAAAGCACTGGGCCGCCATCCGGAAGAGTATGGAGAAGTAGACGCGGACAAGACGCGGATTAGCGCGGACAGGACGCGGACGAAATTGCAGATCGGCGTAGATTTTATGCAGTTATACGCGGAAGAACAACAAAGAGCGGCTTTTGGCCGCTCTTTGTTGTTCAGGCCCTCCCCCTGGCCAGGGGGAGTTGGAGGGGGTAGATTACCACTGGTCGTGTGGTGCGGTCGTGGAGATTTACATGAGTTTGTCAACTCGTTTTCCACATTTTTTCCACAGAGACGGGCAAGGGACTTGCGTCATTTATGGCAGAGGTGTAAGTTTATAGCAGATAGGCAAACATTCCCACTTCGCTCCTAATGAGCTATGTGGGCCAATGCCCACATAGCTCTTTCACAAAAGTACTACAACAAAGCGTTTTCTGTCTTCTCTAACCCTTAGTTTTCTTTCTCGCCACTTTTCGAAAGGAGGATTTCGCGAGAAGAAAAACCGGCCGAACGGTCGGAAGGATAGAGAGTCAGAGAAACGCACGGAGGAGTTGGCTAATTTCGGAGAAAGAACGGCGGGGCACGCTGAGGGAGACCCCCCCGAAAAAGCCCCGCCCCGAAAGGAGAAACGATTCCCATGAGGAGATTCCACGCCGCCGCGGGCTTGAGCCCCGGCACGTTGCTTCCCGCGACGCTCGTCACCGGATTCCTGTTGGTGGCCATGGCCATGTTCGGCCTCATGGTCGCCACCACCCCGACCTTCGCCGCCAACGGACATATCGCTCTCGCCACGACCCAGCCGGTCATCGGCCAGGAGCAGACCATCGAGCCCGCCATGACCCCCGGGACCACGCACCAGTCGCAGATGTCGGCCCTGGGTGAACCCACGGACACCGGGCCCGTCGGAACCGCCGCGACCAACGAGAAGGCTTTTGCCAAGAAGGCGATGGCCACCAACATGGTCGCGAACATGCACGCGGTTTGCCACTCCCCCTCGCAGGGGACTTGGCATGGCTTCACGGACACCTCCCCTACCATCGTCGACCACCACGAAATGTTGGCGGTGGCGGGAGACGGCATCGGGCCGGTCCCTGTCGGCCAGACCGATGAGGAAGGGTTCACCGACACCGGTCCGCCCCTCCTCGCGCGGCTCCTCGGTACGCCCGTCCAGTTCGCCACCGAGGGCCTCGGCGGCAGCTACGGCTACACGGCAAGCAACTTCGCCGACGACATCTGCTTCGGGGCGGCGGACAGGACGACACACACCCCTGCGACCTCCTGCTCTCACTTGTCGCCGACCAACGTGATCGCCATCGTCGGCCACTTCGAACTCTGGGCGGCGACGCCCAAGCCGACCGCCATCGTGGACACTTCTCGCCAGACCGCCCACGGGCTTTTCTCGAGCTGATTCGCTAGCCGCGGATAGCTCGATATAGTTTCGTGGGGGACGTGCTTACGACACGGCGTCCCCAAACTCGCCACGCGCGGGCGAGTGTAGTACCGCCCCCGGGCCACCCCGTAGTATGAGGTGGCTCGGGGGTATCCCATTGGATTTTAGGATGTTGAGATTAGCTCCGTCCCCCACAATCCCGACACCTCTGGTGTGCGGGATTTTGTAATTCAGGAGAACGCCTCTTTATCCACATACAGAGGGTTCCCCTCTGTATGTGGATAAACCTCGGTCAAGAATGTCTCAAGGTTGCGCTTTCTGTGTGCAGGAGCTTCGTTTTTGCGCCGGGGCCGCCGCGGTTGTATTCGCCCACGGTGCCGTCACTCCGGACTACACGGTGGCAGGGGATCAAGGGGTTGAAGTTCTTCCGCATAATGGTCCCGATGGCCCGCGCCGCTTTGGGGTTGCCCGCCTTGGCGGCCACCTGCGCGTACGTCGCGGTGTGGCCTTTCGGGATACTGCTGACGACCACAAGCACGCGTTCTCGAAAAGATTTCATGGCTATTAAGTTGGCCTATGGCTTATTTACCATTTAGTAGCCTTGCTACTAAATGAGTGGAGTATATGCTATCGGTTTGTGGTTGAATTGCCGTATGTTTGCAGAAACTCTTCTTTAAGCTTAAAGAAGGTGTCATTGAGAAGTGAGGCGCGCATTTTTTTCACCAGATTGACAATAAAGTGGAGGTTGTGGATGGAGGCTAAGCGGTAGGCGAGGAGCTCTTCGGCCCGAAAAAGGTGGGCGAGGTAGGCGCGGGTGTAGGACATCTTGCTAATGCCGATTGGTGAAGCAGTTTGCGAAGGAAGGTATGGGTTAGGACCATAAGATCTACCCCACCCCAGCCCTCCCCCGGCCGGGGGATGGGGCATACCACCCGTACAAACACTACAGGTGCAGGTGGGGTCGATAGGGGAAAGGTCGGTGCGATAGCGGGCGTTCGTGATATTGATGCGGCCTTGTGCTGTGTAGAGAGAGCCATTGCGCGCTTGGCGGGTGGGGGCCACACAGTCAAAGAGGTCGCAACCGTTCTCGACTGCCAAAAAAAGGTCACACGGGTCGCCGATACCTAAAAGGTGTCTCGGTTTTTCTTCAGGCAAGAGTCTGTTTACCCACGAGACAGCGTCTCCCATGTCTGCCTTATCAAAAGAGCCACCGATGCCGAAGCCGTCAAAGGCAAGAGAGCCAATGAAACGGGCGCTCTCTTCACGCAAATCTCGGTGTCGGCCACCTTGTACGATGCCGAATAACGCTTGCGTGTATGGAAGGGGGTCGCTTGTTTCAAGCTCGCGGTGGCGAGCGAGCGAGCGCTCTGCCCAACGGTGGGTGCGGGCCATCGCTTCGCGTTGGTAGTCATAGGATGCTGTGGGGGAGGTGCATTCGTCGAACGCAAAGATGATATCGGCGCCGATATTGTGCTGGATCTCCATCGAGCGCTCCGGCGTAAAGAGATGCTTCGAGCCGTCGAGGTGAGACCGAAAGGTCACGCCATCCTCATCGATGCGCACTAGGGACTTTGGCCCATCGTGCGCCACGGACATTTGCGGACTAGACGCCGACTGACGCGGACTGGATGCGGGCTCATTTGTGAATATTTTTAGGGTATTGCGTGGAGGGGTTCTATCCGCGCCTATCCGCTCTACATTTGCGGTAATCTGCGTGGCGTAGGGCTTGGAGAGTTTGGAGATTCCCGATCCAAGCGCTACGCCAAGGGAGAATACCTGGAACCCGCCGGAGTCGGTCATGGTGGGACCATACCAGTTCATGAATTTATGTAGACCACCCGACTTGCAGATAAGCTCGTCGCCCGGTTGGAGGTATAGGTGGTAGGTGTTTGCGAGCACCACCTCTCCGCCCAGAGAGGCCACCTCTTCTGGGGTGAGGGCTTTCACGGTCGCCTTGGTGCCGACTGTTACAAAAGCGGGCGTATTGATGACCCCGTGGCCAGTGGTCAAGATACCGGCTCGAGCAAGAGCGCCTTGTGCTTTTTTATCTATCGAAAACTCCATGATTGACAATCCTAGCACGCTTCTAGTAAATTGAGGACAGAGAGGACAAAGGAAAGGAGAGGAGAGGATTGATGGTCAAGAGAAGAAAAAAGACCCCACGAGTGTCGAACAGAATAGGTAGCTCGCTGACTCAGCGAGGAGGACGGGCTAGCGTGCAAACCCTCGACGTCGACTTCCGCCGTTTTGTCGTCTGGTTTGCAGGTCGCCATGACGGATGCCGGAAGGGATTCGTCTGGTGTTCATATGGATTGGTGGAGCTTCAAGAAGGCTTGGAGGGGGAGGTTTTTCGTGTTATTCTTTTGGACCTGGCTCTTGCTTTTGAAAGAGCGAAGTACCGGCGGACCCCACTGAAGCTTCAGGGCGGCAATATTAGTATCCGCGCCCTTCCGGACGAGGTGCACATTTTTCGAGGGTCGGGCCGAACTGCTTTGCTCTGGGGGCGCTTCATGAGGCAGAACTTCGAGCGACTGATTGAAGACGTAAGCGAGGCCTTTTCCGGACCTGTCAGGTCAACATAGACAGCAAACCCCGTACCCGCCCGAGGCAGGACTCGTCCTCGCGGCGGGTTCTTGTTTTCTATCCACACATAAACACTTAATGTTTATGTGTGGATAACTAAGGCAACTTGATAGCTTCTAAGTATAAAAACAGCGGAAACTCTTTTCTCGCGGTGTCCTCCGCCTTGGCGTGTGGTCCGAGCGCGCTCTTTTTGTGCGAAATCCACTCCTCGAGGCCGGTGACAGCGAAGCCACATTTGCGCAGAGCTTTTACGTACACCTGCAGAGGGCGGTGGAAGCTTATGGTCGTTTCCGAAAGTTTTCCTTTGCTGGGGGCCATGGCGATCTCTGTGTGTGATTCAGAAAGATAGCTATCCAGACGTCTATATTGAGTACTGCTCCCCACATCAAAACCCCAGCGGCTCTCTTTGGGGATACGAAAGGCAGGGTGGTTTAGAACTAAGTATAGAGAACCCATCGGTTGCAGTACTCGCTGGCACTCAAAGAGGGTGGCTTCAAGATTGCGAATATTCTGGAGGGCGAGCACTATTGCCACTTTGGCAAAGCGTTGGTCGGTGGAAGGGAGCCTGTCAGAGGGAGCCACTAAAAACTCTTCTCCATGAATGGCTTTGCGCTTAGCCAGAGCGATAAGTTCCGGGGCTATATCAATGCCAGTGACACTAGCGCCCGTTTCCGCGAAGCGATGTGCGAAAAAACCGGAGCCACAAGCAAGGTCTAGTACTTGTTCACGAGGTTGCAGAGCCATAAGGCGAAGTAAGTGCGGGAGAATCACCTTCATTTGGTATGACTCACGGTTTTCTACACTCTCTTCGTACCACGAAGCCACCCCACCCCATGAGGTACTTTGCGGTGATTGTCTAGCCTTTGATGATTTTCGTTCTGAACCGGAAGGTAGTGACTGTATGGACATAACAAAACAATACGCGACTCTTGTTGCGTCGTCAAACGAGCACCTAAGCATCTATGAATCTCTGAATCTAAGAGTTCCGACCCTTGTATCCGCTTAACTTCACCGCCTCCCAAGCAATGAGAACACCAATAATGACGACAGTCCAGCTTACCCACATTGGGATCACCCAGCCATTGATTATGGCTTCCCAGCCATAATAAAGTCTTACGGCATGGACAAGTGCAATCATGGCAAATAGGATGCCAGAGAGAAAAGCGTATGAACGAAGAGTGACGTGCATAATTGTAGTTTGATTAATTATTATCTCAAAGTATATCACTGCGATTCAATATCAAGGTGTGTATAAACAACAAGGGACTCCTTTGGACCGGCTAAACCAGCCACTAGCCACCAGTCCCAAGAAGTGGTCCGTGGGCCTGGACAGTATGCGTATTGTGGCGTACAGTAGAATGTCTGCTTTGCCTTGAGATCTGTCGGAAAGAATAGCTTAAAGACTACGTCGTATTGTATGGAAGTGCCAGATGTAACTCAACAGGAATTTCTGAATGCCTATGACCTATATGCAGACGCCATCTTCAGGCACTGTTTCTTTCGGACGTCTAATCGAGAGCACGCAGAAGATTTGGCTCAAGAGACATTTCTTCGTGTCTGGCAGTATTTAGAGCGAGGGGGAAAAATAGATAACATTAAGGCATTTTTATACCGCGTGGCTAATAATTTGGTAGTCGATGGTTTTCGCAAGAAACGTTCTAGTTCGCTAGACCGAATGCAAGAGGAAGGTTTTGATCCGGTAGACGACTCGCTTCCCTCGGAAGAGGTACGTCTTGACGTGGCGAGAGCCCTTCGTGTTCTTGATGAGCTTGAGCCACAGTTTCGTGATGTTATGACCATGCGCTACATAGACGAACTTTCTCCGCGGGAAATTTCTGAAATATTGGGCCAGACAGAAAATGCCGTTTCTGTGCGCTTGCATCGTGGCCTAAAGAGAGCGCGTGAACTTCTGGAGTCGGCGAGAGTCAGGGAGGGTGCCTTACTTGAAGCGAAAAGAGAACAAGATGAATATAAACAACAATCAATTAAACATGCAAGATCTTCTTACTAAGGTGAGACAGCACATTACTCTGGGTGAGCGCGCAAAGAGAAATGCGCGCATAAGAATCGTGTCAAGCATGTCTGCCGGTAATGCAAATAGCGACGTAGTTCCCACTTTGAGCGCGGTGAGTGCTCAACAGTATCAACAGTGGAGCGTCTTTTTGGGCTATCAAATGCTGGCGCGTCGGCGCGTTGTGGCCTTTCTTGTGGCGGCATTTGTTATTCTTGGATCAAGCGTTTCTCTCGCGGCGGCCGATGCCTTGCCTGGAGAAGCACTTTATGTGATTAAAAAGGACATCAACGAACCTTTTCGTAGAGCTCTTGCTGTAAGTAAGGAGTCTCGGGCGAAACTCGAGGCCGAGCTTGCTTTACTTCGACTAGAAGAGTTGGCCACTCTTGCGGAACGCGGTAGTTTAACTGTGGCCAATCGAAGCGCGCTTGAGGCCGATTTTCTCGGACACATGGAAAAAGTAAATGCGAGCGTTAGTAGTGTTGTTCAGGGACAAAAAGCAGGGGAGAAGGCTTTTTTTGCAGCGGAGTTTAACTCTGATCTAGAAATCTCGCTTCAGGTGCGCGAGAAAGTCCTCGCCTTAGTATCCGCCGGCAATGATGATAATAGTGTGGCGCAAGGAGATATTCTGGTGGCGCTTGTGGCGGTGCGAGAGCAACGCGAAGCGGTTGCCAAAGAGCGTATGAAAGCCGAGGATCTGGTGGTGGTTCAACCCGACCAGGTCGTTGACAAGATAGTGGTTGCAAAGATTCGCAATCTCGATACTCTAATAACACGTGCTGAAGAGACTGCTAGGCGCTCTCTCTTGGTTGCCGATACGGCGCGTGAGGAGTCGAGCGCGTACCTAGCTGTTGCAAAAGAGCTTATGCGCGAGGCCAATCTGAAGCTAGAGGCAGACTCTTCGAGAGAAGCATTCGGACTCGCCCAGAATGCCAAGCGTATTGCCACTGAAGTACTCTTGTTTTCCGAAGAAGCTAGTCGTCGTCCACACATTGCCACGCACGATCTCGTAACTGTGTCAGTCGGCGCGCGTCTTAATGAGGGTGTGGCCACGGGCACAAGCGCTCCCTCTGCCTCTGTTATAGGTGAGGCACCGCGGGATGCGACTTCTCCCACGGGGACTACTATTGTGAATGCCGTCCCAGCAGCCACTACGACAAACGCGCAAGCCACACCAATTCAGTCTGCAAACTTTGGAATAATGCCAGAAGCAAATAATACAGATAGTTCGTCTGACACAAAAGATAAACCGCAAAATGATGCGGATGTGGGGGCGTCGGTAATAGAGCTCGAAACGGTCCCGAAGGTAGCACCAAATATTCCAGGCAGTCTTGTGCCTTAGGCGAGACTCCCAACTCGTGCGTAATAAGACTGTGAATTACGAAATTGCCCCTCCCCCTGGCCAGGGGGAGGCTGGGAGGGGGTAGATTGGTGATACGTGGCTCAACCACTACCTCACCCTAACCCTCC